>Ga0326511_10001925_pt1 | contig 17048 bp, 10 predicted proteins | sample 0_2496_0518_D_FD_203701 | JGI IMG/M metagenome (GOLD analysis project Ga0326511, IMG submission 203701) | Bovine rumen microbial communities from UC Davis, California, United States - 0_2496_0518 | ecosystem: Host-associated > Mammals > Digestive system > Stomach > Rumen | place: USA...
TGCTTACCATGCTACGAATGGATGGAAGATATCCGTGTACAAGTCAATGGTAAGAATGTATCTGCAGAGAAATGTCAGGGTTTTCTCGTACTTCGTCGTAAGTTCCGTATGTCTGATAAAGTAGAGGTGCATTTTCGGCTTGCCAGCCGCAAACTGCCGATACTTAATTCCCAAAACGCTCTGCCCGGCTATACGCACCGCATTCAGCATGGCCCCCTTTTGATGGGGAAACGCGAGGATAGCGATGCTCTTGTACCCATATGGCACATGATGGATGCATCGGTCTGGGATTCCTCAGCATCCGGTCTTCAGATTCTCTTTCCAGAAGGTGATTGAGTCCGGCAATCCGTGTCTCTCCTTTGTTTTTTGATTTAATTCCTTTGTTTTTTGGCAAATGGGGGGTGGCGGTTTCGTTAATTGTTTTTTTCTTTGTAGTTTTGCATGTGGTAAATAACCATAACCGTTAATTAATCATCATGCAACGTATAAAATCTTTATTTTCTGCAATTCTCATTTGTGGAATTCTCTCTTCTGTCCCCTGGCGAGGAATGCGTTTGTTGCGACTGGTACGTGTCTTTTTGGAAAAGACCATTCGGCCAAACGTACCGTTAAACAGTTCTTTCCTATAGAAATTGCGTATGGCATACGGTGTAAAAGAAACCGATTTTGATACATTCTGTCCCTTTTCCCAGGTTGGGCATCTTAGGGACAGTACCTTTACTAATGTCGTATTTCATTGATTTTCTGCTTTTTAGATGAATAATTTGTTCGCTGTCTGTTCCAGTTCCAGTTGTTCCAGTTTAATTTCGAGTACCCCCAACATCACCCATTATCATATATAACTATATATATATTAATAAGTTATATAGTATAAAGAAAGGGATATGGTATCTCAAATTTTAATTGGAACAATTGGAACTGGAACGCAACACTCTTCACTTAAAAAATTCTTCACTTTTGATCTTCGGTCGAAGTTTCTCACGCTCGGCAATCAGAAAGCCCTTAGACCTTATGTTACTTCCAATGCGCCCATTTGGTTTCGAAGTCCCAGATCTGGGCATCGAACTTCATGGCGCGTGCGCATTCTTCCTTTGTCTTGTCCTTAGGAATACGAGGGCCTTTCATGTTCACAAACGGCTCTCCTGCATCGTAGGCAGCAAGAACGGCATCGAAGAACATCTGCCAGCGGACCTTGTAGAAGGTTTCCACTAGGCCGTCCCAGTCGCGGTTCGCATAGTCCGTAAGTTGGTAGCTGTCACCCCAGACGGTAATGATGGTGCGGGCGTTCATCTCGAAATAGTCTTTCTCTGCCTCGGTATCGCCCCAGGAACGGGCATCACGGATCCAATTGTCGAGCGAGAACTCTTTGCAGTCCTTTATCGCTTCCACCATCTGGTCGCACATCCCCAGGAACTCCTGCGAAGCTGTTACCATACCCTCTCTGTCGCCCGCCTTATAGGCATCTGCAAAGCGTTTCCTTACGGCCAGAGCTCTGTTACGGATAGACTGACGGCGGGTGTTGGCAAGGTCGAACCTCAGGTAGTTGGACGAGCCCTCGACCTTCTCCAAGATAGCCAGCGCCTCGTCCAGATTCTTGATGTCATATCCTTTGCGGAGCTCTGTCGTCCAGTTCCATTCGCCCTCCAGATTCGGGTGTGCGTTGATAATGCCGGCTGCACCTGTACTCGTGTGCGTGGTGCAGACCTTGTCCACCATCGTGTGCCAGAATGCACGGTAGTTCGCATCCACCCGGCCCAGATGGCGGTCGGCAATATTGTCGATATATGCATCGAAACCGATGCCCGTGTCCCAAGCCTGAGTCATCAGAGCTTCGTAGACAGGCTCGTTGATGCCAAAGCCTTCCAGGGTGGAGCCGATGCCCACAAACTCGCTTCCGCCCTCTTTCTTTACGCCGGCAATCAGCTTGGCATTATGCTTGTAGTCACCCTCGATCTCTGTCATGCCTCCGAAATTGCCCAGATAGCACCAGATGAATTTATGTCCGTAGAAATGTTCGGTCATTCGCCAAATCTCGGTATAGTCGCACTCGTAGTCGAGCATAATCATCCTACCCTGGGGAACAGCCGTAAGGTAGGCCTTGATTCGCTCGGGTGTCCAGGCTTTCTTGTTGCTGATGAAGAGCCATGCCATCTGAAGCCAGACAGCTTCGGGGTCAACGCTCGAAAGGGATTCATAGACACCGGCTGATATCTTGGCCAGCGAATCGGGTTCCCAGGATGGGGGAGAGACCTCGTTGAAGAGGTCTATGCCATAGATGTGGTTGGTGCCGTACATCATGGTCTGCTCCTCTAGGAAATCCTTCTGGATGCGGGCAAAGATGGGGTCGGAGGGGCTCAGGTATGTGCAGCGGTACTTCTCGGCGAAGTTACACCAGCGGTTCACCTTTGAGGTTCTTATGCCCGGCACCGCCTGTTCCAAGTCGGCCGGGACATGCCCTGCGAAAGCTGGGAGTACGGGCGTCATGTTCAGCTCGCGCTCTCGTTTCAGAATCTGCTTCTGAAGTTCGGCCTGTCCGTCAATCCAGCTCTGAGGAAGCGGCCCTTGCCAGCGGTCTATGTTTATCATGCGTTGCCAAGGCAGATGGGCAGGTCCCGTAAAGTAAGCGCGGATCTGATCGTCCGTCATGCCGTATTTGCGCCACACTTTCTGCCAGACAGCCTCTTGTCCTGTAATGGCAAGCGGCATGTTCACGCCGTTCAGCGCCATCCAGTCAATGAAACGCTCCCATTGCGGCCACTTCCACCAAGGCATCGTGTAGCCGAAGGTGCAGTAATTCAGGAAGAACCGGATGGGCACTTCCACCTTGCCCGTCACCTTCTCGGGAACCTTCGGCATCGTCTTGGGAAGTTCTACGGGGTTAAAGTCGTGCCAGCTCACATTTGCCAGGCAGTACTGCTGGATGTAGCGGTTCAGGCCTACCGCCATAGAATTGGCGTTGTTTCCCCGGATAAGGACTTTCCTGCCCTTCTGGAGCAGTTCGTACGAATCAGCAGCGGATTCGGTTTGTTCAAAGATTACGGCTTTTGCCTTGCTGCCCATCACTCTGCGAGCCAGCGCTTCTGCAGCCTGTTCGTCGGTAGTCTTGAATGACATCAGGGCCAGTGAGACCACCAGAAGCAGAGCCGATCTGAAAAAATGTTTGTTTTTTGTCATAGTAATATCTTTAACGTCCGCAAAGGTACAAAAAGAAAATTTAACGCAAAAAGAAAACTGAAATATTCTTATTGCCCGTTATCACTTTTTCGCGCGCTTTAAGAATATAATGTAATGTAATTGGGTGACAGAGGTTCCTGTTCCTTGCCACCTGCCTTGTCAGCAAAAGAGCCCTTCAGCTTTAAACTGCCTTGTAAGAAAAGTTGTCAAACTGGGCCTTGCCGTCCTGGCCGTAGCAGAAGAGACCTATGCGGATGCCTTTCCAATGGCCGTTGTGCATCGTGAAGGGCTCTCCGGCAGGAGAGAAGGTGCGGCCGTCCAGGCTGTAAAGGAACTGGTGAGTATGCCGGATACAGTCGTTCCTGACGCGTAGGAAGACCTTCTTGAAACGTCCTTTACGGATGAGTGTGCGTTGTCCGTCGGACTCCACAAATATGCCCTCAGGCGTAATGCCAATACCACGAAACTCTTGTCCCGTACATGCCAGTCCGGCAAAGCAGTTGCCGCGAGCTTCCAGTAGTGTAGTGCTTTCGCTTATGTAACCCATCAGCTTCTGAGTGAGCATGTTATGACTTTCCTTTAAGTTGTTGGCAGGCAAGGCGTGAAGGGTAAGATAACCCTTTCGCTCGGTCAGACTCCAGAAGTCGTTCCTGGGATTGTGGTTCCATTGCCATTGCAGGCCTAACGGGCCGGAGAAGTCGTCGTCGGTCTGAGGAAGGGAACGTCCGGCTGAGGGGATAGGTTTCTTCCAGGAGGCTACGGGCTCTCCAATGCCGTTTCCGTCCTTATCCACTCCCATCAGGGGCCACTCGTCCAGCCATCTGGCAGGCTGCAGGTGAACAACACGGCCCCGCTCGGGTGTATCCTGGAAATGATAGAACCACCAGCTGCCGTCAGGCGCATCTACTAAGGCTCCTTGGTGAGGGCCGTTGATTCCGGTACTACCTTGTTCCAATACGATACGACGCTCGTAAGGACCGTAGATGTTTGTCGCGCGCAGAACGGTCTGCCAGCCTGTTCCTACGCCGCCTTCGGGGATAATCAGGAAGTAGTAACCGTTACGCTTCAGCCATTTCGTCCCCTCGGCCACAGGGCCGGTATAGACGGTTATGCCATCGTCCAGCAACTGGCGTCCGTCGGCTGACATCTTGTGTACAATGATAGGGCCGGCCCCATGCTGGCTACGGCCTAAATAAGCCTGGCCGTCGTCGTCCCACAGAGGGCAGGGGTCTTCCCACTTGCCGACACGTTTTACCAGATGTAATGGTTCCCACGGACCGCTGGCACTGGTAGCCGATGTCATGTACAGGCCTTCGTCGGGCGTGCAGAAATAAACGTAGAAACGTCCGTTGTGGTAACGGATGGCAGGAGCCCACGAACCGCCTCCGTAATGCCGGTTATCATCCCAGCCGGGCTCGTCAATAAGGTTGTATATCTGACTCAGGTAGTGCCAGTTGACCATATCGTCAGACTCCAGCACTTGCATACCCATGAAGTGGAAATCGGAGGCTACCATATAGAATCTGTCTCCCACACGGATAACGTCAGGGTCGGAGAAATCGGCATTCAGTACGGGGTTTGCGTAGGTTCCGTCGCCTTGGTCCCCCCAGGCAGTCTGTGCGTATGCCGGCAAGGATATGGAGCCCAGCAGGATAAATAGAGCAAATATTTTCATCTTTCTCTTTTTTTTATGTTCTACGTCTGCAAATATATGATTTTTCCGTTCATCCTGTTTGAAAATGATTTTTTTTTTGTACCTTCGCGCCAAAATAATAAAATAATTATGGAATACAGAAGATGCGGAAGGAGTGGCGTGTTGCTGCCGGAGATCAGTTTGGGCATGTGGCATAATTTCGGATGCCTGACACCGTACGAGACTTCGAGGGCAATAGCCCTGACAGCTTTTGATAGTGGAATCGTGCACTTTGACCTTGCCAACAACTACGGTCCTGAGCCGGGTGCTGCCGAGTATTTTATGGGCAGTATGATGCGTGGTGACTTCTGTGCCCACAGAGACGAGCTGTTCATCTCTACCAAGGCTGCATACGATATGTGGGAAGGTCCTTATGGCTCGTGGGCATCAAGAAAACACATGATAGCCAGTCTGAATCAGAGCCTCAGACGAATGAATCTGGAGTACGTGGATCTGTTCTATTGTCATCGGTACGACCCCGAAACACCCCTCGAGGAAACGTTGCAGACGCTGGTAGATGTAGTGCGCCAGGGAAAGGCTCTGTATATAGGTCTGAGCAGGTGGCCCCTGGAGGCATCCCGATTCGGGTACCATTATCTGCGTCAGCGGGATGTTCCCTGTCTGATCTATCAGGGACGGCTGAACCTGCTGGATCAGGCTCCTTTGCAAGAAGGAATCCTGAAGCAATGCCAGGATGACGGAGTAGGGTTTATATCATTCTCGCCTCTGGCACAAGGCCTGTTGACCGACCGTTACCTGAACGGTATTCCTGAAGACAGCCGGATTGCCCACGACCCCCGTTTCCTAAAAGCGGATGTCCTGACCCCGGAACGGTTGAGTCAGCTGAGCGCCCTGAATGATATAGCAGCACAGCGAGGCGAGAGTCTGGCAACAATGGCCCTTTCGTGGATTCTGCATCAGAAGGGCGTGACAAGTGTGATCGTAGGTGCCAGCTCGCCAGAGCAGCTGAAACGTAACCTGAAAGCGACGGAATCGGCCGACTTTACCAATGAGGAAATACAACAAATTAACAAATTAACCCAATAAGAAAAATGAAAAAAACTTTTCTGACCATTGCCCTTGCGGCAGTATGCATGATGGGGTGGGCCCAGAATGCCGAGATGTTCCAACCCTACAAGCAGACCAGTTTGCGCCTGCCCAGCGTACCGCTGATTGTAAGTGATCCTTATTTCTCCGTTTGGAGTCCGTACGATAATCTTACCGACGGATCAACCCGCCATTGGACCAATGACGAAAAGCCCTTGGAGGGTCTGTTGCGTGTAGATGGCACCACTTATCGCTGGATGGGTGCTGCGCAGAGAACTTTAATGGAGAGTGTTATTCCTATGTCGAACGAGGCAGAGTGGGAAGCCCAGTATACCAGTCGGAAACCTGCTGACGGTTGGGAGAAGCCCGACTTTGATGCTTCTGCCTGGAAAACAGGCAAAGGTGCCTTCGGTTCGGATAACTACGATAATATCCGCACCCCCTGGACCAAGGAGGACGACCATATCTGGGTGCGCCGAACAGTGGAGTTGACTTCCAGTCAGCTCGAAGGCGACCTTTACCTTATTTTCTCGCACGACGATGCCTGCGAGATCTACATCAACGGAAAGAAAGCCGCTACAGGTATTATGGATTATGTGGATGGCGTAGTGGTCCGTCTGGACGGTGAGAAGCGCGACTTGCTGAAGCAGGGCAAGAATGTGTTTGCTGTACATTGTTATAACAAGACGGGCGGCGCCCTTGTCGACTTCGGCGTGTTCCGTAACATAGCCAAAGGTAACGAAAGTATCAAGACGGCTCAGCAAAAGAGTGTGGATGTGTTGGCTTGCAACACATATTATACATTCAGCTGCGGTCCTGTAGAGTTGGATGTGGTGTTCACAGCTCCCCATATCATCGACGATTACGATCTCCTCTCTGCTCCCATCAACTATATCTCTTATCAGGTACGTTCTACAGACGGTCAGAAGCATAATGTGCAGTTCTACGTCTCTACCACGCCCCAGATGGCTGTGAACAAGGTGCATCAGCCTACCATATCAAACAGGGTTTTCGAGAACGGCAAACAATATCTGAAGGCCGGAACCATTGAGCAGCCCATCCTGGCCAAGACAGGCGACGGCATCTGCATCGACTGGGGATATGTATATCTCTCGGGCGTAAACGGACGGCTCTCTCTGGCATCGGACAACGATATCAAGACACAGTTCCTGGCCGACGGCCGTCTGCCACGCGGCGAGCGCGAGGTGGTTTGCCAGAAGCAGGTCTCTTTGCCCACATTGGCATATGTCCATGATTTCGGTTCAACCATGCAAGGCAGCAGCTTTGCTATGATCGGGTACGACGAGATATGGGATATCGAATACTTCTACAAGCGTTACAAGGCATACTGGGCTCATGAGGGAAGCGTAAGTATCTTTGATATGTTCGACCGCATGGGCAGCAATTATACCAGCATCATGCAGCGCTGCCGCCAGATGGATAGGACCATCTATGATGATGCGATGGCTGCAGGAGGCGTGAAGTATGCCGAGATTCTGAGCGGTTCTTACCGTCATGTAAATGCTGCCCACAAGCTCTTCAAGGATTGCGACGGCAATGTGCTCTTCTTCTCTAAGGAGAACAACTCTAACGGTTGTGTGAATACCGTTGACCTGACTTATCCCGAGGCACCTCTGTACCTCTGCTACAATCCCGAACTGCAGAAGGGCATGATGACGTCTATCTTCGAGTATAGCTATACAGGGCGCTGGACCAAGCCCTTTGCCGCTCATGACCTTGGCCAGTATCCCAAGGCTAACCAGCAGGTTTATGGCGGCGATATGCCCCTTGAAGAGGCTGGCAATATGATAACCCTTGCAGCACAGATCTGTAAGCAGGAGGGCAATACATTATATGTGGATAAGTACTGGCGCATTATTACGACATGGGCCGACTACCTGGTTGAGAACGGTCTGCATCCTGCCAACCAGTTGTGTACAGATGACTTTGCAGGTCACTGGGCCGGTAACTGCAACCTGGCTATCAAGGCCATTATGGGAGTAGCCGGCTATGCCGAGATAGCAAAAATGAAAGGCTTGAACGATGTGTACGAAAAGTATAACGCTAAGGCAAAGGAAATGGCTGCTGCCTGGGAAAAGGAAACCAGGGTAGGCGACCATTACGAATTGGCGTACGGAGCAGGAAAGGATACCTGGAGCCAGAAATATAATATGGTATGGGATAAGCTTTGGAACACAGGCATCATTCCCAACAATGCCATGCAGACAGAGATCAAGTACTACCTGACCAAGCAGAACGAGTTTGGCTTGCCCCTTGACTGCCGTAAGGACTATACCAAGAGCGACTGGATTATGTGGTCGGCAGCTATGGCACAGACCGATAAGGATTTCCAGAAGTTCGTTGATCCGCTGTACAAGTACATCAACGAGACAGAAAGCCGTGTTCCCATTTCTGACTGGCACGATACCAAAACGGGTCGTATGACAGGCTTCAAGGCCCGCTCTGTAATCGGCGGTTATTGGATGAAAGTGCTGATGGGAAAAAAATAACGGTTGTTTGGAAAAAAAAACTCAGATTTTTTTGCGGGACAAAAATTATGTTGTAATTTTGCACCCGATAAAATGAAAAGAGCGTTTATGGGACAACCAGGAACATTATATAAAAGGTAAGAATAAACAGACCACCTCCGATGTCACAATCGGCAAGGTGGTCTTTTTTTAATAGAAAATTACACATTTTAAAGATATAGAAAAAATTATGAAACTGAAACTGAAGAAAGTACTTGTACTTGGTTCCGGCGCGCTGAAAATCGGTCAGGCCGGTGAGTTCGACTACTCTGGTAGCCAGGCATTGAAAGCTCTGAGAGAAGAAGGCATCTATTCTGTGCTGGTGAATCCCAATGTAGCAACCATACAGACAAGTGAAGGCATTGCCGACAAGGTGTATTTCCTTCCTATCACTCCCCATTTTATTACAGAGATTATCAAGAAGGAACGTCCTGACGGTATCATGCTGGCATGGGGTGGACAGACAGGTCTGAACGTAGGTACTGCCCTCTATCAGAGCGGTGTGCTGAAAGAGTATGGCGTACAAGTGCTGGGAACTTCAGTAGAGGCTATCATGAATACAGAGGACCGCGACCTCTTTGTGAAGGAACTGAACAAGGTTGACCTGAAGGTTCCTGTATCCGAGGCCTGCGAGACAATGGATACTGCCGTTGCAGCAGCACGCAAGATCGGATACCCCATTATGATCCGTTCTGCCTATGCGCTGGGCGGTCTGGGTAGCGGTGTTTGTCCCGACGAGAAGACTTTCCGTGAGATTGCCGAGAGCGCCTTCACCTTTGCACCTCAGGTTCTGGTAGAGGAGTGCCTGAAGGGTTGGAAGGAGATTGAGTTTGAGTGCATTCGTGATGCTAATGACCATTGCTTCACGGTTGCCTCGATGGAGAACTTCGATCCTCTGGGTATCCATACCGGTGAGTCTATTGTCGTGGCCCCTACCTGCTCTCTTACAGACGGGCAGGTGAAGATGTTGCAGGATATTACCATCAAGTGTGTAAAACACCTGAACATTGTGGGTGAGTGCAACATCCAGTTTGCCTTTAATGCAGAGACCAACGACTATCGTATCATCGAGATAAACGCACGTCTGAGCCGTTCTTCAGCCCTTGCTTCTAAAGCTACAGGTTATCCCTTGGCCTTCGTAGCTGCCAAGATTGCCTTGGGCTATACCCTTGATCAGATAGGCGAGATGGGTACCACAAACTCGGCTTATGTTGCTCCCTCTCTTGACTATATGATATGTAAGATTCCCCGTTGGGACCTTACCAAGTTTGCCGGTGTAAGCCGTAAGATAGGCTCCAGCATGAAGTCTGTAGGCGAGATTATGAGCATCGGCCGCAGCTTCGAGGAGATGATTCAGAAGGGACTGCGTATGATAGGTCAGGGTATGCATGGATTTGTCGGTAATGACCATGTGAAGTTCGCAGATCTTGACGAGGAACTGGCGAACCCCACAGACTTGCGTATCTTTGCCATTGCCCAGGCTTTGGAGGAAGGCTACAGCGTAGAGCGTATCTACGAGCTTACCAAGATTGATCCCTGGTTCATAGAGCGCATGAAGAATATCGTTGACTTCAAGGTCGTCCTGGAGGGCTACAATTCGTTGGAGGAACTCCCCAAGGATGTGCTGAAGAAGGCTAAGATGCTGGGCTTCTCTGACTTCCAGATTGCCCGTTTCGTCCTGAAGCCCGCAAGTGGTAACATGGAACGCGAGAACCTGGCTGTACGTCAGCATCGTATCAAGGAAGGAATCCTTCCTGCTGTTAAGCGTATTCCTACAGTTGCCAGCGAGCATCCCGACCTGACTAACTACCTGTACATGACTTACGCTACGGAGGGTTACGATGTTAACTACTACAAGAATGAAAAGAGTGTAATTGTCCTGGGTTCAGGTGCTTACCGTATCGGGTCAAGCGTTGAGTTCGACTGGTGTTCTGTAAATGCCATTCAGACAGCACGCAAGTTGGGTTACAAGTCGATCATGATCAACTACAATCCCGAGACAGTAAGTACCGACTACGATATGTGCGACCGTCTGTATTTCGACGAGTTGTCTTTCGAGCGTGTAATGGATGTCATCGATCTGGAGAATCCTAATGGCGTGATTGTAAGTGTGGGTGGTCAGATTCCTAACAATCTGGCTATGAAGCTCTATCGTCAGAGTGTGCCCATCCTGGGAACCAGTCCTGTCAGCATCGACCGTGCTGAGAACCGCAACAAGTTCTCTGCTATGCTTGACCAGTTGGGTATTGACCAGCCCAAGTGGAGTGCCCTTACATCTATGGACGATGTGAAGAAGTTTATCGACGAGGTAGGCTATCCTGTTCTGGTTCGTCCTTCATACGTACTTTCCGGTGCAGCTATGAATGTATGCCATAACGACGAGGAACTGAAGCGCTTCCTGGAATTGGCCAGCGAGGTCAGCAAGGAATACCCTGTTGTTATCAGTCAGTTCATGCAGGAGACCAACGAGATAGAGTTTGATGCCGTAGCTAAGTGTGGTGAGGTTGTTGAGTATGCAATCTCCGAGCACGTAGAGTTTGCTGGTGTACATTCAGGTGACGCCACCATGACATTCCCCGCTCAGCAGATAAGCTTTGCTACAGCCCGTCAGATTAAGAAGATTTCGCGTGCTATTGCCAAGGAGCTGAACATCAGCGGTCCGTTCAATATCCAGTATCTGGCCAAGGGACGCGATGTGAAGGTTATCGAGTGTAACCTGCGTGCCAGCCGTTCGTTCCCCTTTGTAAGTAAGGTGCTGAAGCGTAACTTCATAGATACCGCTACACGTATCATGTTGGATGCTCCTTATACAAAGCCCGACAAGAGTGCCTTCGATATCGACCGCATCGGTGTGAAGGCCAGTCAGTTCAGTTTCAACCGTCTGCAGAATACCGACCCCATCCTGGGCGTTGATATGAGCAGTACAGGTGAAGTAGGCTGCTTGGGCGATACCTTCGAGGAGGCTTTGCTGAATTCACTTATTGCTACTGGCTATAAGATTCCCAGCAAGGATAAGGGCATCATGATTTCGAGTGGTGAAACCAAGGAGAAAGTGCGTCTGCTGGATGGTGCTCGTATGCTGACAAAGGCCGGCTACACCATATATGCCAGCGAGGGAACAGCTAAATTCCTGAATGAGAACGGCGCCAAGGCTATAGCTGTGAACTGGCCTGATGAGAACGATGATAACGGCCGCGAGAATGTGATGAAGATGATAGCTGATCATAAGTTTGACCTGGTTGTCAATATTCCTAAGAATCACACCGAGCGCGAGCTGACAAACGGCTATAAGATTCGTCGAGGTGCCATCGACCACAATATTCCTCTGATCACCAACTCGCGTCTGGCAAGTGCTTTCATTGAAGCATTCTGTACACTCAGTCTGGATGATTTGGCCATCAAGAGCTGGAACGAGTATTAGTTTTTTTTGAATTTCTGCTATAATCTTTTTGATATTAGTTGAAACGTTAACGAAAATGGTATTTTCCCGTAAAAAATGCGGGAAATACCATTTTTTCTTGATAATTTTGCACACGATATGACGTTTGAACTGATTTATATGGCAGCTGTCATTGTGCTTATGTTGTGGGCGCTAATGACAGATAAACTAAGGCCGGGACTTATCTTGTTCTCTGCTGTTGTCTTGCTCCTTTGTGCCGGAATACTTCAGCCCAAGGAAGCATTAGAAGGATTCTGCAGTAAGGGAATGATAACAGTGGCATTGCTGTATCTGGTAAGCGAGGGGGTACGTAAGAGCGGCGTTTTGGAGCGTATTATCTATCATATGCTGCCATCTAAGAACGTATCGCTGACCAGAGCATTGGCAGGTTTCCTTCCTTTGATTTCTTTTATATCGGCATTTTTGAATAATACGCCTGTTGTGGTAATTTTCGGTCCCATGATAAAGAATTGGGCCCAGAAGATGAAATTACCTCCTTCTAAATTCCTTATCCCCTTGAGTTATGCTACTATCCTGGGTGGTGTCTGTACGCTCATAGGAACCAGCACCAATCTTGTGCTTGATGGCTTGATTGATGACGCTATAGAGGCCGATATTGTAAAGAACGGGCATACATTAGGTATGTTCGAGCTTTCAAAGGTCGGTGTCTTTATTGCTCTTACTGGTCTGTTCTATCTTATAATGATATCTCGCTATCTTTTACCCGACAGACGTGAAACTCCACTCGATGAGGAGGAGAATAAAAGCGAAGGCGTAGTTGTTGTAGAGGCCATGCCCAGTAATCGTTTCCCGGGCTTGGGCAAGTCGTTGCGAGAGTTTGATTTCTACCGTCATTACGGAGCTACGGTAAAAGGTATTAAAAGAGGCGGCTCTCCTTTGACAGGCGATTGGATTAATGAGCCTCTTACCAAGCAGGATACCCTGATTCTGGAGACGGACAAAACGTTTATGCCCACTTGGGGCGAGAGTAGTGTGTTCTGGATGCTGAATGTGGTAGGGGCTGAACCAGAGTTGAGTAAGAAGAAAAAGTACTTCGCTTTGGTGCTGGTGGCACTGATGGTAACAGGTGCCACAGTCGGCGAGTTGCCATTTGTGCATGAATTAGGCTTAAAGGTAAAGCTGGATATGTTTTTCTTTGCCGCGATAACAACTGTGCTAATGGCATGGACCAAGATGTTTTCACCAAGAAAGTATACGAAGTTGATTTCCTGGGATGTGCTTATTACCATTGCTTGTGCCTTTGGTATCAGCAAGGGAATGATAAATAGCGGTCTTGCCGATTTTCTCGGTGACTACATCATAGTCTTGGCAGAGCAAGCCCGCCATAGCGAGAACGGCATATATATAATGTTAGCGGCATTATTTATCATAACGAACATCTTTACCGAAGTTATAACTAATAATGCTGCTGCAGCCCTGGCTTTCCCGTTGGCTGTGTCTATCAGTAATAAGTTGGGAATGGACCCCACGCCTTTCTTTGTGTGTATTTGCTTTGCTGCAAGTGCAGCTTTTAGTACCCCCATCGGTTATCAGACCAATCTGATTGTGCAAGGTGTAGGAGGTTATAAGTTCAAAGACTTTGTCAAGGTGGGACTTCCCCTTAATATCATAGTATTTCTGATGAGTGTATTCCTTATTCCTCTATTCTATCTGTAATTTCATGGCTGATAACATATATCCTATATATGACCGAATGATGACACGTGCTGATAAGGAGCAACTCCTTGGCCAGCATGGCCTTATGATCTGGTTTACAGGCTTAAGTGGCAGTGGAAAGAGCACTATTGCTATGGGGGTGGAGCGCGAGCTGCACAAACGTGGCATACTCTGCAGGATTCTGGATGGCGATAACATTCGTGCCGGTATCAATAGCAATCTGGGCTTCTCTGCAGCGGATAGGAAAGAGAATATCCGCCGCATAGCAGAAATAGGCAAGCTTTTTGTACGGACGGGGATAGTAACATTGGCATGCTTTGTCAGTCCAACCAACGATATCCGTCGTTTGGCACGTGAGATTATCGGTGAGGATGATTTTAAAGAGGTTTTTGTATCAACCCCCCTCGAGGAATGTGAGCGACGCGATGTGAAAGGTCTTTATGCAAGAGCAAGAAGAGGCGAAGTGAAAGACTTTACCGGTATTAGCGCTCCTTTCGAGATTCCGGAAAACCCTGCATTGGAGCTTGATACCAGCAGTCTCTCGTTAGAGGAGTCCGTGAAAAGGGTGGTGGAGATGGTGATGAGTTTAGAGTTGAGAGTTTAGAGTTAAAGACATAATGCGAAATATGAATTGTGAATATAGTCTGTCGCATTTGCAGGAGTTGGAGGCCGAGAGCATTCACATCATTCGTGAAGTTGCTGCCGAGTTCGAGAATCCTGTCATGCTATATAGTATAGGTAAGGACTCCAGTGTGATGGTGCGCCTGGCAGAAAAGGCTTTTGCACCCGGCAAGGTCCCTTTTCCTTTGATGCACATTGATTCTAAATGGAAGTTCCGAGAGATGATAGAGTTTCGCGACAAGTATGCCCGTGAACACGGTTGGAACTTGATAGTGGAAAGTAACATGGAAGCCTTTAATGCTGGTGTAGGACCTTTTACGCATGGCAGCAAGGTCCATACCGACTTGATGAAGACTAAGGCTCTGTTGGATGCATTGAATAAGTATAAGTTTGATGCGGCCTTTGGCGGTGCACGCCGAGATGAAGAAAAGAGCCGTGCCAAAGAACGTATCTTCAGCTTCCGTGACCAGTTTAATCAGTGGGACCCCAAGAACCAGCGTCCTGAACTTTGGGATATCTACAACAGCCGTATTCATAAGGGTGAGAGCATCAGGGTCTTTCCCCTGAGTAACTGGACGGAATTAGATATCTGGCAGTATATTCGTATAGAGAATATCCCCATTGTACCTCTTTATTTTGCTAAGGAACGTCCATGCGTAGAGATCGACGGCAACCTGATTATGGCCGATGACGACCGTCTGCCCAAGGAACTGGTGCCTAAGATTCATAACCATATGGTGCGTTTCCGCACACTTGGCTGCTGGCCGCTGACAGGTGCCGTGGAGTCTGATGCTACTACTATTGAAGAGATTGTGGAGGAGATGATGACTACCACCAAGAGTGAACGCACCACCCGTGTTATCGACTTCGATCAGGAAGCCAGCATGGAGCAGAAGAAACGTGAGGGGTATTTTTGATAGTTGAAAGTTGATAGTTGAAAGTTGAAAGTTGACAATTGATAATGGAAAACAAAAAGGTCGATATAAAGGCTTATCTCGATGCTGACGAGAGAAAAGATCTGCTAAGGCTCTTGACGGCAGGCTCTGTGGATGATGGAAAGTCAACATTAATCGGTCGACTTCTTTTTGATAGCAAAAAACTTTACGAAGACCAGCTGCAGGCACTAGAGCGTGACTCCCGTCGTGTGGGAAATGCAGGCGCCGGACAGATTGACTATGCCTTGCTGCTGGACGGCCTGAAGGCTGAGCGCGAAGAGGGTATTACCATCGATGTTGCTTACCGTTATTTTTCTACCAACCAGCGTAAATTCATTATTGCAGATACACCAGGACATGAGCAGTACACCCGCAACATGATTACTGGTGGCAGTACGGCTAACTTGGCTATTATCTTGGTTGATGCCCGAACGGGTGTTATCACACAGACACGTAGGCACACTTTCCTTGTTTCGCTGCTCGGAATCAGACATATTGTATTAGCCGTTAATAAGATGGATCTTGTGGACTTCTCGGAAGAGGTCTTTGAAAAGATAAAAAAAGAATATTTGGCGCTGACTAACCAGTTGGGTATAGAGGATGTTACATGCATCCCTCTGTCGGCTCTCATGGGCGATAATGTGGTGGAGAAGAGCACGAGGACAACTTGGTACGACGGTATATCGCTTCTGCAGTTCCTGGAGACGGTACCCATAGACCGAGATCGCAATATGGACGACTTCCGTTTTCCAGTTCAGTATGTCCTGCGTCCGAACCTCGACTTTCGCGGTTTCTGCGGAAAGGTGGCCAGCGGTGTCATTCATAAAGGTGATGAGGTGATGGCTCTTCCCAGTATGAAGAGAAGTCATGTAAAAAGTATTGTAGCATACAAGGACGAGTTGGATTATGCCTTCTGCCCCCAAAGCATATGCATTACACTTGAGGATGAGATAGATATCAGCCGTGGCGAGATGATTGTACGTCCTGATAATCTTCCTGACATCGGCCGCTACTTCCAGGCGATGATGGTATGGATGGACGAGGAACCTATGAACCGCTCCAAGCAGTTCTTCCTGAAGCATAACACAAACACAACCCGTGCCACTATCGACGAGGTATGTTACCGTGTGGATGTAAATACGATGGAGCAGTTGCCCGGATCAGACTTCAAACTGAACGAGATTGGATGTGTCTGCATTACTACCGCCAAGACACTCTTCTTCGATGCCTACAGCCGGAACAAAGCTACAGGTGCCTTCATCCTTATAGACCCCATAACCAATAACACCTCGGCTGTGGGAATGATATTACGTCCACTTGAGATGGACGATATAAATAAGGTCGACGTTCCTACACTCGACCTCAAGAAGATGGGGATAGGAGTGGAGCACTTTGATGCAATAGAGAAAGTGGTGAAGGAACTCAGCCGCCAGGGATTGGAGATAAAAGTAATTAAATAGGAAAAGGAAAAGACTGCAAGATGGGACTGTTGAAATTTTCAGACTTACCTGCTAATACTTTGATAGGAGCCGACTGGAAGACTTTCCATGCTGTTACCGACGGTCGTTACGTTGCACCGAAGAAACGTGTCAAGAAGTTCCTTACCAAAGGTATATGCCGTTTACTTAGTCTGTTTGTTCCATTGCAGGAGCGCAAGTACCGCAAACTGTTGGCTGATGTTCCTCTTCAGCATGACCCCTTGTTTATTCTGGGACATTGGCGAAGCGGAACTACATTCGTGCATAATATTTTTGCCCAGGACCCCAGGTTTGGTTATACTACTACCTATCAGACGGTGTTTCCTCACTACATTATGGCCATGCAGTGGTTACTGAAGCCCCTCATGAAGGTGTTTATTCCCAATCACAGGCCGACAGACAATATGGAGTTGAGCCCCGACTTGCCTCAGGAGGAGGAGTTCGCTCTGCTGAACA
>Ga0326511_10001930_pt1 | contig 17030 bp, 22 predicted proteins | sample 0_2496_0518_D_FD_203701 | JGI IMG/M metagenome (GOLD analysis project Ga0326511, IMG submission 203701) | Bovine rumen microbial communities from UC Davis, California, United States - 0_2496_0518 | ecosystem: Host-associated > Mammals > Digestive system > Stomach > Rumen | place: USA...
CCCTTCCGTTGCGGTGGAAGGGACGCCGGGAGGATTTTCTGCTTAGGCTCTCCAGACCGATGCTTTTTCTTGGCGGGGGAGCATCGCAGGAACCCCGTTGTGCATATTCAGTTTTCAGCCGTGATGTACCGCTCGATGAGCGTCACCAGTTTCTGCTCGTCGCCCTTCTGGGCTGCATCCACGATCAGGCGTAGGAGCCTGTCCGCATTGTCCTGCGCACCGGGCAGGATCCTGGGGATGATGCCCTTCATGTCCATTGCTGCACCTCCTTTCGGGTGGCTTGATTGACTTCGGTAGCCATGATAGCACCCCAAAAAAGACTAGTCAAGCCCTTTTTAGGTAAAAATTTAGACTTCCTTAGTCAAAAAAGTTCCGATATGGCTTGTAAAGTCATTTCAGATGCTGTATAATGTTCTTCAGAGAGGAGGTGAGAAAATGAAGCAGCGCTTCAAGGAGCTTCGGAAGAACCTGGGATTGTCTCAGACGGAATTTGCAGAACGGATGGGAGTAACCAGGTCGATGATTAACAACCTTGAGCGAGGGGTCGTAGAGCCTAAGGATTACTTAGTAAACCTTGTCTGCAAGACCTACGGCGTCAACCGCGCCTGGCTGGAAACGGGAGAAGGCGAGATGTACTGCCCGGAGATGGACGATGTACTCACGTTGCTCGCCCAGAAGTACCAGTTGGACGACCGGAAGATGGCGCTGATCCGGGCTTACCTTGAGCTATCGGAGGAAAGGCAGGAAGCAGTCCTGGCATATGCCCAGGGCGTGGCGGACTGCCTGGCCGAGATCGGCAAGGCAAACGCCTTCGACGAAGAACGGAGGTACGAAGAAGCGACCGGGGTACGGCGGAACGATGACGCCGACACCGGATGACCCAAGGACGGGGTGATCCTCCGTCCGGCTGAAACAAGAAAAGCCCCATCCTCCGAATAGAGGATGGGGCTTTTGAAGAAAGGAATGGAATGGGAGAATAAAAAAAAGCCCCTCCACCGGATGGCGGAAGGGGCGCATATGGGAATGATGGGTTTACCCGATGAGAACTACTTCTTGGACGTTTACCACGGTGGAACCATCAAGGTACAGCTGAAGCTCAGGAGATTCCCAGATACGATCATATGTCTGTGAATCGGTCACGTGGAACTTGAACGAAAGGTCTTCGACCTCCTCGATAGTGGAGATCCCGGCATCTTCCAATTCGAAAACAAGCTCGTCCTTGACCTTCTTCTTTGGTTCAAGCTGGTATGCGTCCAAACTACAGTAAGACTCCCAGCCGTTGATATAGCCCTTGTCGGTGCCAATGGTGATAGTCTTTCCAGAATTGTTGGAAATGGCGACTTCGAAACGAAGGTATCCACCATACCCTACTTTCCCTTCACCCGTAATCGCAACCTGTACGCCATCCACATCACAGAGCACCAGGTTCCCGTTCTCCGCCCTCTGCTGCCTCTGGTATAGCTCCGTCCTTGCGGAGTCCACGATGTACTGCAGTTCGGAATCGGAGTAGGAACCGTAGTTCAGATCCGCGCCGAGGCATGGGGCGGAAAGCGCCATCGATGCCGCGACCAGCATTGCCAAAACCTTCTTCATGTCCAAATCCTCCATGTATGATTTTTTACCCGAGGGTGATATAAATATATCGCATCTTGGTCGGTTTGGCAACGCCGTACCGGGGGCTTGACTACCCGGGTATAATAGAATGGTAGTTCGCATGAATATTAGTCAAGGAACAGATGGCAAAGATGAAATTCTCACAACTGTATTACGCGTTCATTCCATGAATCTTTTTCTTGACTTAGGACATAGGAAGGAGTATCATAGTCATGTCGCAAGGAGATAGCATGAAGGATCGGGTCAAGGAAGCCAGGAAGGCTCTTAACCTCACGCAGACCGAGTTTGCCGAAAGGCTTGGTTTCACGAAATCCACAATATCGCAATGGGAGTCAGGGGTGAACCAGATCCCATCAGCCACTCTGGGCTTGGTATGCTCTACGTTCGGGATATCCAGAGCATACCTAGAATCGGGGGAAGGCGAGATGTTCACCGATGCCAAGACTTCCTCACCGCTAGACTTGCTGGTGAGGGAATACGGGCTGTCGGAGGACGACAGGATGGTGATCGAGGCATACTGCAGGATGCCCCCCAGGCACCGGAAAGCGATACAGGGTTTCATGGATTCGGCAAGAGGCCGCTCATCGATGGATGACGAGGCCTATTCCAAAACCTGAGGTTCTGCCGTGAGAACGGCCTGACCTGCATGGAATACCACAGGCGACACCGCCATTTCCCTCCCGTGGAGGTACGGGTGAAGGAAGGTGGCAGGAAGGTAATAGAGGGGAGGTTCAATCGGACATGAGGGTCGCTACTTATAACCGGAAGTCGGTTTATTCCGACCACAGCGACTCGGTAAAGAACCAGGAACGCATGTGCCGTGAACACGCGCAGATGCGTTTCGGGGACAAGATGGAGTCCTTCACGGTCTACCAAGACGAAGGTTTCTCCGGGGCGAACACGGCAAGGCCGGGTTTGAAGAACCTGCTTGCCGACATAGATGTCGGGAAGATCGACGCCCTGGTGGTGTACCAGTTGGATAGAATCTCACGAAGTGTGAAGGACTTCTCGGACATCTGGGACAGGCTGGAAAAGAAAAATGTGTCATTTGTTTCCATCAAGGAACAGATCGACACGGAAACCCCGATGGGCAGGGCGATGATATTCATCACCATGGTCTTCGCCCAGATGGAGCGCGAGACCATCGCGGAGAGGGTTACGGACAATGCCCGGGGACTCGCTATGAAGGGGCTATGGCCACACGGTGCGCCCCCGTTAGGGTACGTTGCGGAACCCATCCTGCTGGATGGAAAGAAACACTATAGGCTTGCCCCAGACCCGGAGAAAGCTGCATACGTGAAGGGCTTATACGCGGACATGCTTTCCCTCGGAAAATCGGTGCAGGCGTTAGCAAAAAGATACGCTGCAGCCGGGAAAACCTCCGCAACAGGGAAATACCCAGAAAGGTCGGTGCTATACCGATATTTGACGTCGCCATACTATTGCGCGGCAACTCCGGATGTGTACGACTTTTGGGAGGCGAAGGGCTGCAGGATAGTGGGATCTGGAAGGGATGAATGGGATGGGTCAAAAGGAGTAATGGCCTACGGGATGGGAACCAACAGTCGTACCAAACGTGATTACTCCGAATGGGTGGTCACGAAAGGGTTACACGAACCCCTGGTATCCGCAGAGGACTGGTTGGCCGTGCAGGCCATCTTCCAAGCCAATATCTTTGACAAGACGGCTAAATATCCACCCACCTTACTTAAGGGCATACTGAGATGTGCCAAGTGCGGGAGGTTGATGTTAGTCGGAAGGTCCCATGGAATTCCACGGTACACATGTAGTACGAGGCAATCTCGGGGGGTGGATTACTGTGACATGCCTTCGCTGCGAGTATCCGACGCAGATCCAGAGGTGGAAGAGAAACTACGGGAGGCGGTAATAGACGAAGACATACTAAGGTCGTTCCACCATTCCAACATACCCTCCGGGGCAAAGGAAAGAGCGACGGCACTGATGAAGGAGAAAAAGGATGTGGAGGCGAAGCTGGAGAACCTGGCGGCAGCCCTCGCGGAAGCTGGAGCTTCCAGCGCGAGAAAGTACATCCTGGCGGAAATGGACAAGGTGGAAGCCGGGTTAATTAGCATAATAGAGGAATTGGAAAAGACCAGCGCGGAAGCAAGAAAGGAGGAGGCAAGTAAAAAGGAATTCGAGGAAGTCAAATCAGCACTCGCGGACGTGATGGGAAAGTTCCAATCCCTGTCCGCAGAGGAAAAGAACAGGCTGATGAAGAAGCTACTAAAAACCTGCACATGGGATGGTGCGAAGGTTACACTTATTGTGTAAAACTGTTGCACTTTGCCAGCAAAGAGCATCAATTATACACGGGAGGTTTGGACATGAATACAAAGGGTGGGAAGGCGATCTACGCGATCGCATGCTTTTTCAAATTACTGGCAAAGGCCATGTTCTGGCTTGCCAACGAATATGACTACCAGATGCCAAGGCTTGGACGCCGGGCAAAATGGTTGGCGGAAGACATCGGCAACTGGTTTGTAGATACCACGGTGTACCTTGCGGAGAACGTCCCCTGCTGGATCGGGAACGCCAGGGACTTCTTGGTGACCAGACTCATTGGGACGGTGCTTCCGCTGTTCCTGCTACTCCTTATGGGCGGATCAATAGCATTGCAGAAGGGCAGGATGGCTAAGACGGGCTTCATGCGTGCCTGGGCGTTCCGCAGCATGATCATCGCGGAAGGAAAGGAGGAATGGTGATGACAAGGGAAACGCAGATGTTCGTCGATGCCTATAACGGGAACCTTGGCTTGTCCCTATATTACGAGGGCGCTTTCGAAACCCTCCATGATAAAGGATGTACGAAGGAGGAGGCCATCGAGAAAGTGGCTACGGATCTGAAGAGGCGAATGAGGGTGAAACTCTCCGCGGACAACACGCGAACCATGGATCCATTCTTTGAAGTGGTGATCCGCGAGGCGCTGGAAAAGGTAGACCTGAAGGAAGTTGCTAGGCAGCTCGCGGAACTTGGGGGTGCCTGGTCATGAAGAAGACTGTAGACGTAGTATTGGTGAAGCCTGGTGAAGCCCCCCAGGTGGTAACCGTAAAGGACGAATTGAAGGCATACCAGGAACTCGTAGGCGGAAACATTGAGACCGTACATGCCACGGATTGGGGCGACAATGCCATCCTGGTCTGCAACGAGGAAGGAAGGCTCCTGGAGCTACCGATAAACTACATGGTGGCTCTTGGTAATGGCCTTTTCACAAATATTAGAGGGCCGTTCTTCATCGTAGGCGTGGAAGGCGAAAGATTCGTGAGCCTTACCAAGAGCCAAAAGGTGCGGTACGTATCTTGGTTCTGGAGGTGAGTATGACACTAGACGAGGCTATCGCTCATTGCGAGGAAGTGGCAAGAGAAAATCTGGATAAGGGCGACGTGGAATGCGAAAAATGCGCGGAACAGCATTTACAGCTTGCAAAATGGTTGAAAGAATTAAAAGGTTATAAGCAAGATGGGGAAGCATGACGGGACAAGACATAATTAACTACATCGTGTCACAAAGCTTAGAGAATTACACGATCGGATTATCAGGCGAAGCCGGAGACACAGAGTGGCTGGGTGCCGGGATCGATGCGGAAATCGACCACGAGAATAAGAAGGCGATTCTCTATTACTGAGACCTACAATATATCTGACGGAAGGATAAAGCCCCCGTGGATCCGTTCCACGGGGGCTTTCCTTACTCAAAATCATTCCTCACCAGTCGTTCGCGATACTCCGAGTTGATGTACTCGACCGTCGCTACGGTCTGGTTATTCTTGAAGTCCTTATGTTTCTCGCAGTAGTTATTGTAGTAGGTGATGTCTGAAAGGCATTGATCCCAAGAGTCCTTGGTGTGCCTGATACCGCTCCGCATCTCATCATAGAACCTAAGGATCCTGATCCGGCACGCGACGGTATTCCGTTCGTCCATCTTGTCCTCAAGCTTGGCGACCTTGTCCGTCAAGGTCTTGATGGCTTCGAGCACGTCCTTGTTCCTGTTCTTCTTCGCATCCATCCTGTTGATCCAGAGAGTCAGGAGTCCCGAAAACCCCCCGCCACCGAGCATGGCGACGAGTATTGTGATGGCTATATCCATCCGGCATCCCTCCTCAACCAACTGATACGTACGCGGCACAAACGAACCCATAGACCTGTCCGGCGATACGGACGTAGTACCACGGGTTCCCGTCGTTAGCGGTCAAAGAATCACAGATCTCCACAGAAGTTCCTTGCTTTAACAGCGGATATGTCTTGATATTGGGATACCTCAGCCCTGCCCAGGTACGGACGTTCAAAAGGCTGGCTGTGACGGTGCCTACCAGCTTCGGGACCTTCCCAAGCGTCTCGGAACCAGAGACGACAGTGATGCCACCGAGGGAGTTCCCTCCCAGCTCCTGGATGGCTTCCGACTGGACACCACCATACTTCGGTCTGGCGAATCCTCGGATGTATCCCCAGCCTACCGGGATGGACCGGTAGCCGACGGACTCGTTCTTGTTCCCCTCGATGGTAGTGATGACCCCGTTCTTCACGGCTGCCACCACGCCGATGTGGTCGGAGAACTCATCATTCGGCTGGGAGTTCTTACGCCAAGAGAAAACGATGATGTCACCAGGCTCGGGGGCGATGCTCCCGTCCTCGATCCAGATGCCCTTCTCCTTGAAGATCTTCACGTGCTGCTCACAACCACACTCCGTCCCGATCAGGTCGACCATCCCGGCCTTAATGGCTGCAGCGGATACCGTGGTATCGCACCACTCGTCGGAATACTTCACGGCATACCCCCGCGCCCTGGGGAAGTGGGAGTTATAGATGTCGATGATCCGCCTATAAGAATCATCCGCTTCGTTGAACCCGACCCAGGAGCGTAGCACCGCCAAGAAGTCGTCAGCGGTCTTCACCGTGACATCCTCGGCTTCAGTTTCCTCAGTTACTGCTTCTTCTGTTGCTGTTTCTTCTGCTGCCGTTTCTTCTTCCTCAGGATCGAAACTGGTAAGGTCGTTCTCCTTGATCACCCGAAGCAAGGCGTCCTCATAGTCACTGCTCGTAGCGTATCCGTCCTGTTTGATGAGCCTGACGTATTCCTCCGGATCCTTGACGCCCTTAAGGTTCTCATACCTGGGAAGGCTGATCAGGTCGAAGTATCCCTTGATACCGTCTTCCAGGCTGTCATATACCCGGAAGGCATCCGTAACGGTGACCACGGTTCCAGGTTCAAACTCTTCTTCAGTCTCCAGACTCACGCTCTTCCCTTCCCAAGAAGTCCCGGCCTTGATCCCGAAATAGTTGTTATACTTCTTGGCAAGCTCGCTGCCTCCCCATCCAGACTCAAGGATGCACTGTGCGATAACCGGGGAGCACACCTCGATCCCATACTCCGGTGCCAGCTTCTGAACGACCTTCGCGACCTTCTTGATAAATGACTCCTTCTGCTTTTTCGTCATAAATCTACCCCCTCTCGCCCATTTAGGCTTCCTCTAGCTCAGGCAGGCCTGCCAGGCTGGTGAACATGCTCGTTACTGCCGCGAGGAAGGCCGTCCCTAGGACGACCCTCCAATTGACCTCCGTGATCATAGCACTGGCGGGCAGCAGGCTTACCGCGCTCTGAAAAAACGTCTTCAAAGCCCGTACCCCTGCGGCCTTCGCCCATTTCTTCCAATCCCTCATATCAGCGCCTCCTTTCTTTAAGATACCAACTTACGATAGTTTGCCTTGACGCTTTCCTTATTGTTGTTGATGTACAGCATCGTAGTATTAAGGTTACGATGCCCCAAAAGAATCTGGATCTCCTGTACGTCCATCCCGCGCATAGCAAGCCTGGTCGCAAACGTGCGACGGAACCGATGCGGATGGACATCATCCACTCCCGCTCGTTTTGCTATCTGCTTCAAGCTGTGGCGGATTCCCCCAGACTCGAGCTTTTCGTGGTTCTTGTTATAAAACAAGTAAATGCCTTCCTTCTCTGATCGCTCATCAAAGTAGGCTTCCAGATGGGAAATAGCCACAGGTGTGATGTACGTGGTGCGTTTGTGTCCACCCTTGCCGTGCTCTACGACCACCTCCATAGCTTTGTAGTCGATATCCCCAACCTTCATCTCGCTAAGCTCGGAGACACGAACCCCGGTAGCCAGAAGGGTTTCGACAATTGCACGTTCCCTCGTAGTCCGGCACGCGCTCTTAAGCTTATCGATTTCAACCTCGGAAAACTCCTTCCGGATCTCCTCTTCATACACGATAGGCTTGATAGCCTTCATGGGATTCTTGGGTATCATCTCCTCCGTATAGAGCCAGGTGAAGAAGGCAGAAAGGTTAGCCCTTAAGTTCTCAATTGATCTTTCGGAAATCCCTCTTTGTTTTTCGGAAGCAAGATAGTAACGGACATCATAGGTTCCAACCTCGGGGAAAGGCTTCCCCAAGAACTCGGAAAACTTCTGGATGGACCGCCTGTACTGGTAGATGGTCTTTTCGGACTTCCCCTCTACCACCAGACAAGCGCAGTAGGTTTTCAGGATCTTTTCATTAGTGGTATCTAGGACAGCCACGTCCGTGCATCTATCCGTTACTTCATAATCGGCCAGGATGATAGTGATAGCTTCAGTAAGTTCCTCAGCATCCTCCGGGTCAAGGACATTGTACAAACGCTGCTCGATAGACTTGAGCAAAGACAATCTGGGATCAGAAGACATATGCGTACCTCCTTTGACAGGGAGTCAAGGGTATGGTATGCTGTACCTACCCTTGACAGGGGTTAGGCCATGCGTAGGACTCCAATCGTACCGCATGGCTTTTTTATTTCACTTCGTCATATCCGCTCCGCAATTCATGCAGTAGTTCGGGTCCCTACCACCACAGTAGTCCTTGATGTCTTCCCGAAATTCCGCCTGGCATTCGGAGCAAACGATAATCCCCTCATACTGTCTCCAGTTGCCCTGCCTCTTCCTCAGATTGCTAAACGCGCACATCCTCAGATAGGCGCTGACGCTAATGCCGATGTCGTCAGCCTTTTTCTTCGCCTCGTCAAACTGCTCCGGGCTGATAAACACGTCTACCCGTTTTCCGTACTTCTTTTCTTTCGGCATATGATCACCTCCAGAAAAGATTATATCACCTATTTATCACCTACGCAATTAGCAAAAGCTGATAACGAAGGCTTGTACTTCTATATTTTGAATCGAATCCTCCTGCTAACCGCCTACCCTACCATCACCGTCCAGGACTCACACCGATGGTTAGTCGGAGGCCTCCAGCGTGATAAGGAAGGTGTAACCTCGGAGAGGGGAACCACCCCGGTTAAGTCTTCAGCGCTCAGTAGTAACCCAATCCAGATAGGCAGGGTATCTCCTCTTGAGCCAGATGGTTTTCTCACAATGTGGATACGTAACAGGAAGGATGGTGAATCTGCCTTTAATTCTGCCTGTATCCGTTGGACCCCTCCTGTGCTAACTCCGCTTTCTGATCCTCTGTCAGATACGCCGATGCAATATCTATCTGCTCCTGGATGTACTCATGGTTCGCGCTAGCGTATGACTCCCTGATCTGCTTGATTAGATCATCCCCATCCATAAAACCTCCGTTCAATACAGGTCTTCCGAAAACAGTTCCGTCTTTCCCTCTGGGACTTTCTGCCCACAGAGTGTCGCCAGAGCGTATGCGTCCTGCCTGTTGTAGAACCACCCATCATTATCAATGAACCCCTGAGCGATTACCTCATAGCCCTGGTGGGGGCGGAAGCCGAAGGCCTTAAGGATCCCCCACATGTCGCTATGCCGATGCAACGGGATTATCTGTAGTTCTGGTATTCCATCTATTTTTACCAGACATGCTGCCTGGGTGATCCTTTTTTCCTTCATCCAGACCCCCTTTAAAGCCCCCTATCAAAGTTGCATATAAGTATAAATGTTACTACTAATAATTATTGCTAACCACCGTATAATATTGGTAGGAGGAATAGCAATGGATGATTATAACAAGGTCGGAAGACCACCAATACCAAAAGAACAACGAGCCGTCAAGTTTTCATCCTCTCTCCCATCTGACTTGTACGCCAGACTAGAGAAATTCTGTCAAGCGGAAGAACGAGACAAAGCCTACGCCATCCGCAGGGCACTCGAAGACTGGCTAACCAAGAAGGGTTATTAGTGGTTATCCGTCTACATTGACGGCTCCCGTCCAATCCTCTAAAGTGGTCTTGAGGAGGTGGTTACCAATGGGTGTCAATGGTGGACGCTCACTCAGAGGTATCGAGGAGACAGGTGGATACAAGAAGTACAATATCACCCTGCCTCCCTCCATCATCGAACGCCTGGAAGAGTACATGGACAAAGAGGATAGGAACCGCTCATGGACGATCCAGAAGGCGTTAGACGAGTACCTCACCCAGCGTGGATACTGATCCACAGGGGCAAGAAAGGTGGTTATTGGTATGTCTTGGTGGGCATCAGTAACCACCAATAAGCCCCCATTAAATCAGTTGACGTCTTGGGCACCAACTCGGAATAGTACTTGATTCATCATCAGTTATTTCATGTTTGTCGGTATGCAAACTGCAATACAAAATATAGGTTTCGTCAAATCCATATTCCTTTGCATATTCACAAGTTATACAATTTTCGTCCAAATCACTCATAGAAAATACCCAGTTTAAATCAGTAACCATCATCGTCAAGGATGATACCGTCAGGTTTGCAGTCAGACTCCCACTTCTCGTTCGATTCAGCACATCCTCCGCATTCTTCGTCCATCATGGTTATGTCATATCCTTTTCGATACCACTCACCATATTTACAGTTATTACAAGTATGTTGTGCTTGCATATATCTCCTCCCTAGCCTCATGCATCACAGGGAAGTAGACACGTATTCTTCTCATCAAGGCACATTATATTATCTCCCCGCCTGCTTTAAGTCAGTTGCCCCCCCTCTCTAGAGGGAGGTAGCTACATGTATTTAGGATTTGCAACCCAATGATCTGCTCCGGTACAGATATATCTATCCTCGTTCGTAGTTATCACCTTCTTTCTGTCTGCATCAAATCAGTTGATTAGTCAGGGAATCCAGAAATATAAGTATCAACATTATTTTCTTTCCATTTAAACTTGTTCCAGTAGCTTTTATCCAAATTAGAAAATTTCATTCCAACCTGTTGGGCTGTAGAAGTTGCGGCAATGCCACGGGCGACTATTTTATTTGTATTCGTAGTGCCAGTAACATTAAATAAAAGAATATCATTTCCATCCATTATGCCAGAACTAATATAGGAAGTATTAAAATGAACCATTAAGCCACTAACACTAAAGGCAAAATCGCCCATTATATTAAAGGTATTTGCTACTGTATCAGAATAACCATTAACTAACTGAATCGGGCCATTCCTTACGTTAATCATAGATGATTTTTTTACAACACCAGCCACGGTATTCCATGAATGCAATCCATATATAGACGTCAAATTATTATGTACATCCATTCCAACAGTGCAATTGATTGTAACAATGTTTGAAAAATGGCAATCAGAAGTATTAACCTTTATTCCAATAACATTAGTAATATTTGTTTGATGTGCTTGCACTCTTATATTATTAAGGAACCATTCACACCCACCTACTAGATGTATGCCAATATCCGTACACTGAGATATATCAATGTTGTCTAGATAATACTCCCACGAAAATTCACAATATATTCCTTTGGATGCTAAACTATTGCACTCAATTGATAAATCTACAATTCTCCCTATCCCAGGTGATCCAACGTGATTAGAGACCTGCGTATGTATATTGATTACTTTTTCTATAGAGGATATAACTTTTAGTACGGAATTGTTGCCATATATCGGAAAACGCCTAGTAATGTTCAGCGTTGAACTTATTGCATATACTTTGCCGGGTCCAAACGTAACTGTTGAATTAGTATTAGCAGCCTCATTTAGTGCATTTTGTATCGCTTGAGTATCGTTTGTAACACCATCGCCTTTTGCTCCATAATCTTCCGGTGTTACGGTTGTCTTTTTAGTCACAACAGCTCCACCATTTCTTGCGACTAAGTCAATTGCGCTGTATTCATATTCAATTTCGATTACCTCAGGAACAACGTCAATCACCAAATCATATGAACCATTTGCACTAGATGTATTTGTAACGTATATTTCAAGTCCGTCAAAATTATTAGGATTATAATCAAATTCAAAGGCGAATATACCATTCCCGCTTATGGCTGGGGTTGCCCTTCCGGCCTTCATCACCTGCGAAGATGTTTTTGTACCATTTATACCGCCCTTTTTTGTTTCAATAGTAAAGATAGGAATTGTTCCTGTTTTATTTTTAACATATATGTACATAACATATGTTTTTCCAGTGACAAGTTTTCCAGCTCCAAATGCTATATCCCAACAACTCCATTGCGAAGATGTATTTGCCGATACAGAAAAACTATTACTATTATTTTTTACAACTGTTATTCCAGTGCCAGAATACGTGAGTGCCCATTCTAGCCCAAGATAGTTATAATCATCGCTAATTTTTCTCAAGCGAATTTCATCATATGTTGCAGTAAACTGTATTGGTGTAATACTTGCACCATGAAAGAATGCTAATGAAGATGTATCAGATTTCTCTTCAAAATCTAAAACCATTCGTCCGTTACCTGTTACATTAGCACTCTTAAGTGTTCCAGCATCTTGACCGTTTAAGCCTATTGTCATTGGAACACCATATAAGCTCATTTTTGAGCCACTGAAATTCTTAACTATACATTCATATCGATATCTTGCTCCTACTTCTAGAATGCTCTGCAAATAATTTTCTCTGGCATGAATCGTGGTTTCAGGCCAACTTGATGAAGTATTTGCAGTAATAGATATACTACTATTACTATTAACAGTTGCTGTTATTCCATTATCTGAATAAAGGTTACTAATAGTAGTATTAACTGTTGGGTCTTCTGTTGTGCTAATTATTTCTGTTACTTCGTCTAATCCAATATTCGCCCAAACTTGGTTTACCTGTGAGTCGGTTAAAGTTTGCGGTGTAAGTAATACAACATCTTCTTTTTTTGCGTATTTTTCAACACCCTTTTTTGTCAATGCAAACGCCAGTGGTGTTACATATCCCTTCCACACCGCATAGCTGAAATTGTTGGTTATGGTAAACTGACCGTCAAATTGGGTTGTTGTGTCGGCTTGTGTTCCTCTGCCGTAGTAGGCAATCCTGACATTTTGACTGTCGAACAATTCCAAATAGCCATGAGAAGTATTCCCTGTTCTTGCAGGTAATGTCATACTATAAACTATGACATCGCCCGGACTTACATTTGTCGAATTAAAAACGATTGTTTCAGGAGATGGATTAGAGTCATAAATCGTCACATCCTCTCCAAGATTTTCTATAATCTCGTTTAAATCGCCCTTTAAGTCGCTTAGCTCCCCTCCGACCTTGACCTCGGTGACCTGGGACGAATTCCACGCTCCGGCTGCATGTGCGGTCGTGAACCGATACAGACGATGGTCATGAAGAACGTAATCTCCCGCGCTATAGGAAGCCGAGGTAGAAAACTCACTGGCCAGGCAATCCCCGCCTGAATGCTCTGCCCAGTACTTGGCGTTGTTGTTATAGGCAGGATCAGTGGAAGCAACAGCCACACCATCCCTGGTACCGATGGCGTAAGCCTCAGAATCGCCAGCAGACGTGTCGGCCTGTTGAGCAGAAGTCGCTGCCTGCTGAGCGGAAGTCGTGGCCTGCTGGGCAGAAGACGATGCATTCTGGGCAGATGTAGAGGCATTCTGGGCAGACGTAGTAGCCTGTCTAGCTGCCGTCTCGACACCCTCTGCAGCATCCATCGCGTCATCGAAGGCATGCTCGATTGCAAGCAACGCGTCATTCTTGTACGCGGTAATCGCTGTCGTCCCGTCCGTCGCGGTATTACGGATCTCCCCTTTAAGCTGGGTAGCCAGGTTGTTCAGGTCTTCCGTCCCCTGCTGGATGACCTGCACGTGATGCGTATACTCGGCGTTGACAGCGTCCACACCGTCTGCCACCGCAGGGGCAATCCTTGCTTCAGCAGCAGCAACGGCCTCCTTGTCTGCCGCGACCTGGGCTGCATTCTGAGCCACGGACTGCTGGATAGTACGAAGGCTTGCTTCTGCTTCTTCGATGGCGTCCTTTGCTTCGTCCGCCTGTGTACCTGCAGCAATGATCTCATCCGTACGGTCAACGATATTCACAAGCTCGCGGATTTCGGATCCGGACACCAGGGTGTCCTTGTCCATGGCAGCACGTTCCACCACGAGCACGAAATTCTGTGAGCTAAGCTTCTTCCCATTCGACTCGAGCACGACCTCGAAAAGGTTTCGACCCGCGACAGCGGTCATCTGCTCGTCAAGCTCCACGGTCACCACGTTGCCAGTGATACTCGCGGTCTTCGATACACCATGCCCGTCTACCTTCGTACCCCTCACGCTTGCGGTAGTACCGCTCGGGATAGTGAACCCAGCATCCGTAGACGCGTAAAGCGTGAAGACTAACGATACTGCCGTATCGTACTGACTTACCGGAATCTCGACCCGGTTTCTCGAACCTGGTGTCATATCCAGGCTCGTCCTTAACGTCAGCATTTAAATTCCCCCTCTCAGTATAGTAAAGCCGGATCGCCTTCGACGCCTATCACGAACTGCAGGCTTCGAAGCTCCAGTCCCTCGTTCTTCAGCACAATTCCCATCACGTGCCTTCCCATCTCATTCGTCACGCTATCGGGAATGTCAAACCGAACGACTTTCCCACTCCGCGTACAGCTCCCCGTCACCTTGTTGCCGGACGCCGTAGTGCACTCGATGGATGCCTGCGCACCGGAAGGGATCACAAAGTCCCCAGTATGCGCAAATAGCTCCACCTCCAGATGAACTTTGGAATCGTGCTGGTTCACATGTACCTCATGTGCCCGCTTCCCATCGGGAACCATGTCCAGCCGGAACCGCTGCGTAAGCATAATGGAACACCTCCCCACTCTCCAATACAAAACAGGCACGGAAGGCTCCGTGCCTGTCTTCCTAACATTCACTTTATCAAAAATCCCCGATTCTTTTAGGTCACTTTTGCACTAATTTTTCAAGGGCTTCAATGCGCTTTTCAAGATCCGACACACGTTCCTGCAGCTGACGAATCTCACAATCCTTCTCCTGTACCGCGTCCACCAGGAAAGGTACCAGCCCGTCAAAGCTGATTCCAAGCATCCCGTTGGAATCTTCCAGGACCAGCTCTGGCAGGATCTCCTGTACTTCCTGTGCGATCAGACCCGCGGATATATGGCCTGGATAATGCCCGTCCTTCCAATCGAAGGAAACCACCCGTAGCTGCCGGATCTTCTCCATAAAGCCGGAGGCGGTGTGTATATTCTCTTTAGCCCTTCGATCAGAGAAACCGCTTGTGGCCACATAAGCCACGATCCCGGATCCAACGGAGCACTCCATATATATCTTAGTTCGACTTTCCCATTTCTGCTCTGTCTCGTTCCACACCGAATATTTCGTGAAGGACTCGAAGTCCAAGATGTCGCTGTTCGTCACAATTCGGTAGTTGTTGTTCCAAAGTGCCAATGCGTACCCCGTGGTTCCGTTGGGGCGAGTCGACTGCGCCACCAGGTCTATCCCGGACTTCATAGAGTCGCCAAGGTACCCGCGCACCTCCGCGTCCTTGATCTGAACTACCTCGTTGCCCCATCCGTTCACGGTCCCGACCATAAGCCCGTCGGATGGGTTGATCTTCATCAATTCATTCCCCGACGCGTCCTTTATGACCTGTCCATTTTTGTCGAACCAGATGATGCAGTTACCGTTGGCATCATAGATGCCCAGCTGCGTCCCCACGCTGGAATTATTGGGGTGAACGCCAAACACCTTGACCCCAGACGCGTTGTACATGTCGAAGCCGGAGCTATCCATCCAGATCATCAGATTCCCGTTGGCGTCGTATACGCCGAACTTACCGTTCCCGTAGGTGCCATTGGGACCGCCACCAAGCTTGATGGTACCACCCTTCATCAGGTCCATGGAGATATACATCTTCTGGGTAGTCTCGTCATAGACAAAGCCCCTCTGCCCGTTCTTGAAGAGCGTGGCGAAAACGTAATCCTCGTCAGACCACTTCGTATCCCTCGCGGCCAGCTCCGCTTCCACGTAGTCCTCATCCGTGTACTTGTTCTTCGCCGTCCAATCGGATGCGACGTAGCTCTCCCCTTCCTTACGAGCCGTGATGCAGGTCTTTATGGCCTTCCCATCCATCCAGATGTCGCCCACGTCGTATGGAGGCGTAGGCGTGCTCAGGAAGTTCCTACGCTTACCGTCCGCCGTATCCTGCGCCGATGCGGCATCCGCGAGCGCCTTGATGATCGACTCATCCTCAAGCTCCACCCATCCATAGGCGTTTGTCACGGCATCACTGGAAACCGTCCAGAGGTAGATGTCATGCAGGTTGTTGGGATACGGGTTATGCGCCGATTCCAGCGTAGTCCCGGACACGACAGCCGCGCCCCATCCAGGGATCTTGTTATTGGTCAAAGTGATGTCGCTCAAGTTTTCATAGGAGACCATGGTTGCAGCGATACCCGAATCCAAGTCTACATAATCACGTTTACCCGTCATCTTAAAGCCGTACGCGTTGTTCCCCATGGAACTGGTGTTCCAGTAGACATAGACGTCCTTCGCCGGGACGAACGCCTTCTTGGATGCCAGGTCTCGACCGCCCCACGCGCCAAAGATCCTGTACTCACCGTTCACCTGGGCATACACCTTGACATAGTCACCCCCGTTGTACGTCCTGGAATTCGCGGATAACGTGATCACGGTCCCATAACATGTATGCGCCCATTTATAAGCCTTCCCAGTGTTCGTGGAGTAGCAGCAGTCCCCCAGGTGGGCTTCCTTTTCAGCATTCGTAGTCCAATCCTTGTTAGGACTTATGTTGTAGTTCATATCGCTGGTATCGGTCGTCGGCGTACCACTGATAAAGAACCATTCGACTTGCGAATCCAGCTGATCCTGGAACTCCTGCAGGTAATCCCGTACCGTCTCATCATACGCGTTGACCGCACCCTGGGCGATACTCTCCATCGTGTCCCCGCTCACAAGGGAGAAGGAATCCGCCACGATGTGGAGCTCTCCCTTGTCCGCGTCAGCATAAAGCAGGCATTTCTCGTTGCCTTGCTCATCCAACACCGGGTTCCCGTACTCATCCTTCTTGATGATCTTCAGAACCCCGGTGGTCATGAGACTTGCATTAAGCTCACCGACGTCTATCAGGCTCGCGTTAATAGACCCCACGCAGATGTAATCAGCTACGAACCTACCGTCCAACGTCCACGCGGAATGATAGGGGCCATTGAACCCAGTGGAGGAGAAGCCTATCCCATTCATGTTGATGCG
>Ga0326511_10001931_pt1 | contig 17025 bp, 18 predicted proteins | sample 0_2496_0518_D_FD_203701 | JGI IMG/M metagenome (GOLD analysis project Ga0326511, IMG submission 203701) | Bovine rumen microbial communities from UC Davis, California, United States - 0_2496_0518 | ecosystem: Host-associated > Mammals > Digestive system > Stomach > Rumen | place: USA...
TTGTAGTCCACAGTGACAGCGATATTCTAAAAGTAAAGGGATACAATAAATATTTCCCTGAAGTCTATGGTTCACCTGAAACCATAAAAGGAAAAACATTTGCAGTTAAAGGGTTATCCTCAGGTGTCTTTACTCTTGCAAGATGGTTAGATATTTTTGGTTTGGAATTATCTGATATCAAGTTAGTTAACCTTACTCATTCTGATATTATTGATGATCTTAAGAAAAACCAATATTCAGGTGCAGCCTTATGGTCCCCTAATTTAAATGATGCCATAGCCATGGGATATAAAGAAGTTGTTACTGCAGAGCAGTTAGGTGAAGCACTTCCCTGCACCATCAAAGTTGATGAGAAATTTGGAAATAGCAATCCAGAACTTGTTGCTAAATTTTTGGCCATGTACTTTAAAGCAGTTCAAGTTCAGGTCGATAATATTGAATCTCTTGTCGATGAATATCAAAATTTCTATAAGCAATACATAGGTATGGAATATTCTAAGGCTGAATGTTTGGAAGATTTAAAAAAACATCGTGTGACACCTTTAAACGAGCAGATAGAACTTTTTAAACACAATGGAAACCGCAGATCATGGATCCAGAATCTTGAAAGAGATTTGACTAGTAACACCTTACTTATGCTTAAATCTATGGATAGTAAGGATATTCAGATAAGTAACAGAATAAAATCGCAAAAATACATTAACAACACCTATATCGAAATGACCAAAAAATATTTTGATGAGCTAAATTCCCTCTAATTAACGTTTTGTCAACTTATCTGAGATTTATATTGCTATACAGGTGATGAATATGAGATCTCTTGTGATTATTTGTGCATCCATTGCCATGATGTTTACTTGCCTAAGCGCTAGTGCTGAAGGATTATCTGGTGGGACCAACTTGATTTTTTCAACAGGCGGTTCTCATGGAACATACTATGGTTTTGGTAAAGTTTTGGCTGAAAAAATTGGTGAAACAACTTCAACATCTTTAACAGTTGTAACTTCTGGAGGCTCACAAGAAAATATTGAGGCCATGCGGGAGGGCTATGCTGATTTGGGATTCGTTCAGACTGATGTTGCAGCCTATGCCTATAACGGCACCAGATTATTTAACGAAATAGGCAATGATTTCTCAACAGTTGCCAATTTATACATGGAACAGGTGCAAATCGTCACTTTAAACCCCAAAATCAAAACTGTATCTGATCTCAAAGGACATGTTGTATCTATAGGTACCGTAGGATCAGGAGTATATTTTAATGCTATAGATATACTGCATGTATATGGACTTCAAGTTGAAAAAGATATTAGAGCAACCTTCCAGTCAATTGGTGAAAGCACAGAAGCCTTAAAAAACGGCAAGATTGATGCTGCATTTATCGTAGCAGGTGCACCAACCAAAGCCATAAGCACTTTATCTAGAGAAAAACAGATTTACCTTATAAATTTGGATAAAGAACATATAGATACTCTCATCAAAACTTCAAAATATTACAGTGAAAGTACCATTGGCACAAATATATATGCCCTGAAAAATGAGGTAAAGACTGTTGCTGTTGGCGCAGTAGTGATTGCTCAGGATGATGTAAGCGAAGTGGATGTATATAATTTCCTGAGTGGAGTTTATAATCATCTTGATGAAATCAAAAAGATCCATGTTAAAGGCAATGAGCTTGATATTAAATTTGCCACGTCCTACGATGCTGTGCCTTATCATAAAGGTGCCGTGAAATTCTTTAAAGAAAAAGGAATTAACGTTAAAAGCAAATAAACATCTTTAAAGAGTGATACAAGCATTATATACAAATATAAAATAAAGTGTTTAGACAGGAATATTTTCAAAAAAACTCAAAATAGCAAGAAATCAATTTTGTGTATTACGGTAATAATGTAAAGGAAATTTAAGATAAGTCTCCCCTATCTTTTATTAATCCTTTACTCTACAAAACTATGCGAATGCTAAAACATCATAAAACTAACAGTTCCTGTAACAGAAATATCAGTGCCTTTGATGCCATCAGTAAAAGTCAGGAAATTGTCTACTCGCCAATGATTTTTCAGACTGTGTATGTTCTGGTAAATCACAATATTTTAAAATTTATTGAAGATTGCAAAAATGGCATAGCCTTCAATGATCTCATCAAAAAAACTGACTTTAATGATTATGCCTTAGGATTACTTCTAGACGTTGCAGTATCCGCTTCCATAATTTACCTTGATGATAACGGACTTTATCACTTAAGCAAGATAGGTTATTTTCTGCAAAACGACAGAATGACAAGAATTAGTCTCGATTTTGTCAAACATGTGTGTTACAGAGGATTGGATTCTCTTGAGGATTCACTTTTAACCTTAGAACCATGTGGACTAAAGGATTTCAATAAATCGTGGCAGACCATATATCCGCACCTGTCAGAGCTGCCGACAAACGCGCAGCAAGCATGGTTTGCCTGGGATCATTTTTATTCACAAACTTCTTTTTTAAATGCAATCAAAATAATTGATTCTAGCATAAAACCCAGAATGGTTTATGATATTGGAGGTAATACCGGTGATTTTGCCAGAACCTATTTACAGTACAATCACAACATAAAAGTTAAAATCCTCGATTTACCTTCACAAATAAGATTATCTAAAGAAAATTTCAAAGATAATAACTATAATGGGCGAATTGATTTTGAAGAAATCGATATACTTACCCATAGTTTTACAGAAAAATGCAGTGCTGATGTCATTTGGCTCAGTCAGTTTTTAGACTGCTTTGCTAAAGAACATATTGCCATGATTTTAAAAAATCTTAATGACTTCATGAGGGATGATACGGTGCTTTGTATTTTAGAGCCAATAGCCGACAGACAGAAATTCGACGCCGCAAGGCTATCAATTAACTGTGGTTCTCTTTATTTCAATACTATCGCCAATGGGTATTCAAAATTTTTGTCAACTAAAGAACTTGAATTACTGCTTCTTGATAATGGCTTTAAGATAGTAGACATCTATGATGAATTAGGTGTTTCCAATTCTATGTTTGTATGTTCAAAACAACCATGACTTACAGTTTCAATATTACTGACTATGACTTCTGCGGCTTTGGCGGCATCAGCGCAGAAGAGTTTAATCGTGCGCTCAATGAAGGGACCAGTCTCGATTATTATGGAAAATGCCCAAAACCTAAGAAAATTCCCATGCTCATGGCACGTCGTCTCTCTGATGGTTCAAGAATGGCTGTAGATTTGGGGTTGATACTAAATGCACGAAATCAAGATATTGATGCTGTCGTTTATGCAAGCCGTTTTGGTGAAATTGAACACAATTATAAAATTCTCAAATCTCAGGCATCTGATGAAGAAGCCTCCCCTACTGATTTTTCCATGTCAGTACACAATTGTGCGGTTGGAAACTTTACTATTCTTAGTAAAAAGAGCATTACTTCAACCTCAATAAGTGCTGGTCATGATTCTTTTATGCAGGCCTTGTACGAAGCCTACCTGATGCTTATGGATGGGTATAGGAAAATTCTGCTGGTCGATTTTGAGGTGACTTTGCCTCCATTTTATAAAGATTATCTTCATGAAGAATACAATGATTATCCTTATGCAGTAGGACTTGTCATTGAGTCTGGAGATATGTTCAAGGCAACTTCAGAACCAAATTTAAGTTACGAAAATAATCAAGACCAAGCGCTTAGACAAAAGAAGGGAGAGCCTAAACTTGCCCCTTCATTACAATTCATGCACCTTATGATGAACAATGCCACGAAGATTACTCTAAAAGGCAGTTACCTTACATATATTTATAGCCGAGAGAAAGCATGCCAGTACTAGAAGTCATAGGTGGATTATATCGTATTCTGCTTGCTGCCATTTATTTTACTTTATTTGGAATTGGCGGAATGATTATTGCGCTTTTCATCAACATTCTGCATCTTGTATTCTGGAAGGTAGAGCCCCTTATAAGACTTTCACGCCTCATTACTCGCTATTCATTCAAGATATATCTTAGAACCGGCTGTCTTCTTGGTATCTTTAAAATTGATATTCAAAACGCACAAGCCCAGCAGTCCAAGCACGGCTGTATCTATATTGCCAATCATCCCAGTCTGCTTGATATAGTCATCATGGTGGCAACCATTCCACACTTGTCCTGCTATATGAAATCCTCTATTACTAAAAATTTCTTCATGCGTGCTGTTGTAAAGTGTAACCGTTATATCGCCGTTGACGGAGATACAGAAAAACTTCTACAGCAGTCAAAAATTCAATTGCAGAATGGAGATAATCTCATAATTTTTCCTGAAGGGACTAGAACCGCCGATGAAAATCACCTAAAATTTACGCACGGCTTTGCAAATATTGCACAGAGGGGACCTTATGTTATTACTCCTGTGGTCATTAGGTTCTGTGGTCGGGCTCTAAAAAAGAATACCCCTTGGTATTATGTGTATTATAAAAGGCTTACCTATCAGATCAGATTTTTAGATGATTTTAATACAATAGACTTCATGCATAAGCACTGTGATGTACCGGCATCTGCACTGTCACGTAAAATTTCATTTACACTTCAAGAAATTATAAAAGAACATTTAAAGGATTAAATATGGATGAGTTATACTCAGAAATCAAACAACTTATTATTGAATCATTAAATCTTGAGGATATGAGCATCAATGATATTGAAACCGAGGCTCCTCTTTTTGTTGACGGCTTAGGACTCGATTCCATTGACGCATTAGAGCTGGGTATGGCCTTAAAACAGAAGTACGGTGTAGTCTTTTCTTCTGATAATGAGGATATGAAAAAATGTTTCTATTCTGTAAAAACTCTAGCAGAATATATTGATGCCAATCGCCAGTAAATGAGAGCAGCATATGACCAAAGAAGAAATCTTTAATTCTCTTGTGAATAACCTTTCGGAAATGTTTGAAATTGACAGGCAGTCAATCTCCATGGAAAGTAATCTCTATGAGGATCTTGACTTAGACAGCATTGATGCCATAGATATTGTAGTTAAGATAAAAAAAGAACTAAAAATCGAACTGATGCCGGAGCAGTTCAAACAGGTACGTACAGTTGAAGATGTGGTAAACGTTATCTTTGACATTGTCAAAGACAGATAATGGAGTGATTGATCCTCTGTGGCCGAACAGCAATCTTCAATGTACAAAATAATCCTCACAAATGTTGTGGGAGTGATTATTTTAACTTATCCACTGCTTATTTACTGTGGTTTTAGGCTAAATATCATTGCCTTTCTGCTGCCTTTTATTGTCATTATTTTTCTGTTGCGGCTTTTTCTTATCTCAAAGCATTTAAAAATTTTAGCCCTGCAGAGTATGCTTTTTACTCTATGCGCAGTGCTCCTTCTTACCTTGTCATGTATGTTAAAATCTCAGGAGCTGGCTCTTTATTATCCTGTATGTACCAATGTAATCCTCTTCATATTATTTTTTGGTTCATACTTTACTAAAGAGTCCTTTATAACCACGCTGGCAAAACTAAAAGATAAGAATTTATCTGAAAAAGCCATTAACTATACCAGAAAAGTAACACTGTTGTGGTCTTTTTTCTTTATTGTAAACGGCAGCATGGCGCTTTTCACCGTACTTTACGGCTCTTTAGAACTTTGGACCCTGTATAACGGCCTTATTTCCTATATTCTTATTGGAATTCTGTTTTTAGGCGAATTTATTGTAAGGATAAAAAAACAAAGTGAATTTAGATAGTTTAACGCTCCATAATGCCATTGTCGGTGGGCATAGCAAAGAGGATATCGTGGCTACCTCTTGGCAGCATCACTATCTAAGATGGGAATTCTGGCGGGAAATCTCCAGTCTGTACAGCAGACTTTGTGACCTCAAGGATACCAAATATGTTCTTTTAAGCATTGAGGATGGCTATCTTTTTGTTGTGACCTTCTGTGCCACTTTATATGCCCATAAAACCCCGGTACTGGTAGGGAGCATGAATCCAAATAAACTGTCTAAACTAACAATAGAACTTCCTGATTTTAACTTGGATGAAAGGCTTATTCTTGCAACTGAAAAAGACACGGTTGCAGGCAGTTTCAAAACTGAAGGTGCTTGTGCAGAACTTCTCCCTCTTATTGTCAAAACCAATAGTTACGCTCCAAATAAAGAGGATGACTTTACCTTGCCCCCACCTAGTAACGACAGTGCGGTGATCTTTTTCACCTCAGGCTCCTCTGGCACTCCCAAATGCATCATAAAACCATTATCGAGTCTCGAGCAGGATATTAGAAACTTCTGCGGCTTTTCAGCAGGTCTTGAGGCCTTTGAAAATTGCAGCACTTCTTGTGACGATTACTGTCACATGCCAGTTGTGGTGTCCACGGTGCCCTGTTACCATATGTATGGTATAACATTTCGTGTCATGATGCCTCTTTTAAGAAATATTCCTTTTTATAGCGGAACCATAACCTATACTGAAGAATTAACTGCTTTAAGAAATCCTTTGATTCTGGTATCTTCTCCAGCATTTTTAGGCCGCATCGACTTTAATCTTAGCGCGCCTTCAATCGTCTATACTTTAAGTGCCGGAGCAAAATTTGACCGTAAGGATGCGCTATCCTTCTATAAGTGGAGTTCTTGTAAAGTAACTGAGATTTACGGCTCTACTGAGGCCAATATCATGGCCTACCGTTATAATTGTGGAGATGATAGCCTCTTTACTCCAGCGCCCTTTGTCCGTTTCTTCTATCAGGATGAGACATTGTATATTGACTCAAAAACCCTTTTGCATCCTCTAAAACTTGATGACGAACTGATTTTCAAAGACAAAGGTTTTATGATAAAGGGGCGTCGTGATACCATTGTTAAGATTGCTGAAAATCGGGTGAGTCTCACCTTTTTGGAAAACTGCATTAAAGACTTTGATAGTGCGATTGTTGATGTCCGCGCTGTTCCTTTTTATAGGGGTACTCGTCAATTTATCGGACTGGTGCTTTTGGTTGCAGATATAAATGCATTTAAAACAGCACCTCAACGGCATGCCTATCGAAAAAAACTGGCCTACTACCTTAGAAACTATATTCCGCAAGTTGCCATACCACGTCATTTGCGTTTTTTAGAAGAATTTCCAAAAAACAGTATGGGAAAAGTTTTACAATCAGAACTTAAGAGACTTTTTGATGATTAAACCACAACATGTCGAAATAATTGTAAACTCGCCCCTCAATCTTAAGTTAAAACTTACTTTTGAGAGCTCACTTCTCTACTTTATGGGACATTTTGACAGACAGCATCTTCTGCCTGGGGTTGTGCAGATTGGTTATGTCATAGAATATGCAAAAGAATTTTTATGTGACAGCGTTTCCTGTGATATTCCTCAGATTAAATTCACCTCTCCCATTATTCCAGGCGATGAAGTCTTACTTAATATTAGGCTTTATAGAGAAAAGAAATATCTTGAGTTTGAATATATTCTTTACAAGTTAGGTAAAACCGCCTCCAAAGGAAAGATTAAAATCCTATGAATTACCGCATATGTGCAGTTATTCCCTGCTATCGGCATGTAAAAACCATTGAAAAGATCATTTCTGGACTAAAACGGCACCATCTTACACTTATAATTGTTGACGATGGCAACAGTGACCATGATAAGGAAACGCTTCTTGCCATTGCCAATAGATATCAGGATATTTATCTAATCCATCATCGAGTTAACTTAGGAAAAGGATCTGCCGTAATATCTGGTATGAGAAAAGCCTTGGACCTAAACTTCAGCCATGTATTGCAGATTGATGCTGACGGACAGCATGATCTCAACGACCTTAAAACTATTCTCAACCTTTCAAGGGAAAATCCTGAGGCATTAGTCAGCGGAGCGCCACTCTATGACATTAATGCTCCCCGCAGTAGAATCATAGGACGGCAGATCACTAATTTTTTTGTACATGTAGAATGCCTCTCCCGTACAATTGCTGATGCCATGATTGGCTATAGAGTATATCCGGTGCAATCAGCCTTAAAAGCCATCGCCAAAATGCCTAAAAAACCGAATATGACCTTTGATATTGAAATTATGGTCAGGATGTACTGGCAAAGGGTCAAGATACTCTTCTTTAAGACAAAAATTGCCTACCCTGAAAATGGCTACTCAAATTTTAAAGCACAGGATAATCTTAAGATATCGCTGATGCATACCAAACTGTGTATTACAATGCTTTTGTCTCTTCCTCAAATTTTATATAGAAAGTTTTTTTCATGAATACAAAAAAGACTGCCTGCAATGAAAAAGCCCCACCTGCACCAAAGACCGCCTCTTTAAAATGGAATCAGCAAAAAGAGGTTAAAGGTGGCTATTACGGTTTAAAAATTGTCCTTACGCTCTACAAACTTTTGGGCAACAGGATGTTAAAACCTCTGCTCTATGTCATTATCTTTTTTTATTACCTCAATTCATCAAAACAGCGCCGCATTTCAAGACAGTTTCTTGATAGAGTGGAGACAATGCGCCAAAAACACCATCTTAAAGATGAAAAACTTTCATCCTTTAAGCATTTTCTCTCCTTTGGGCTTATGCTCCTTGACAAAATGAGGGCATGGCAGGGTGATCTGCATCTTAATCAAGAAGTCTGTTTTAAGAAAGGTTCTTATGAAAACTTTTATAAATTTCTAAATCAAGGACAGGGCAAAATCTTCATCTGCTCTCATTTAGGCAATGTGGAAGCCCTGCGTGCTGTAGGCTCACACACCAAGGAGCGCAGTTTTGAAGTCTACTCTGTAGTTTTTACGAAAAATGCCGAGAATTTTTCACGCTTTACAGCCTCAATTAACCATAACTCCAGGCTTAATCTTATTGCCACCGATGAAATAACTCCCAAAACCTCGATATTTCTGCAAGAAAAAATTAGTGAAGGGCATGCTGTTGCCATTGTTGCGGACAGGATCCCCACAAACTATGAGAGTTCTTCAAATAAACAGCGTGTGACCTGTGTGGATTTTTTAGGTGAAAAAACCTTGTTTCCACAGGGGGCATTTATTCTTGCCGCTGTTTTAAAATGCCCCGTGCAGCTGCTTTTTGGTTTGCGCAATGAGACCACAGGCAAGATAGAGATTGTCTGTGAGGATTTTCAAGACAAGATTGTGCTTACTAGAACAAATCGCGATGAGGAACTTAAAAAGATGGTCACAGAATATGCCAGAATTTTAGAGTATCATACCCTAGAACATCCCTATGAATGGTTTAATTTCTATTAGAGTTTTCCCCTAAAATGAGAATCGCATGTACAAAACTCCTTCATATCTTTTAAAACATGAATATCTAATTCCTGTTTCCATTCACGATACAGATGCCATGGGAATTGTCTGGCATGGTAACTATATTAGATATTTTGAAAGTGCAAGAGAAGATTTTTTTAAAAAACTGGGCTATGACTATAACGCCTTTTACCGTGAAAATTTTGCCATGCCCGTCACCGAGTGCCGCTGCTGTTATAGGCATCCGCTTAAACTTACTGATCAAAATGCCTTAATTTATGTATTTTTGATCTCTTTTGACTGCAAACTAGAAATAAGCTACGAAATCTATACAGCAGATCACAGGCATCTTTGCGCTTATGGACACACCCAGCACGTGATAACCTTAAATGACAGCGGCGAACTGCTCTTTGAACTTCCACCAAAACTTACACTTGCTATTCGCCAGGCGCTTCAAAATATAAATTCTACCAAGGATCAAGCATGAAATTACTGCATTACCTCATCTATATTTTTTTGTTCATAACCATTTTTTTTGCAAAATTAGGCTACGCCCAAGAATTGCTGTATGGTCAGGAGGCCTTCACCAAAATCTTTTTAAATATCAAAACCAATATAAACAAGAAGACATCCTATGTTGAGCAGAAATACTTTAAGGAAAATGATGTGCTTCTAAAAAGCAGCGGCCATCTTGTTTTTCTTGAGAATAATGCCCTGCTCTTTGCCCAGCATGAACCCTTTAATCTTACCGTTGTGATGACCGATGATAGGATTATGGAAATTCTAGATGAGGAAAAAAACATACTCAATAAGGATAATAAACCGCTTATCTTCAATTTTACGAACCTCATTTTCCGTCTTTATAATCACGACAGCAATTTATATAAGGACTTTGATTCACAACTGCAAATTGACAATAACACCTTTAAACTTGTTTTAAAGCCACTCGATCCGCTGTTAAAAAGTCTGATTTTAAGCCTTGAAATCATAGGTCAGGATGAAGTAAAAAGTATAGTTATAAGCATGCAGAACGGGGATTATACCAAAATTGACTTTACTGATTTTGTAAACCTTAGTCCTCAGGATGAGAAACACTGGAAAACCTACCTTGAATTCTAAGTTTACAGTAATTTTATTTTTTGTCTTTAATCTTTTAATCGTACTCACCATCATAATGAGAGTACCGAAGGTGCATTTTGAAAGTTCAGTCTTCTCGCTTTTACCTAAAACCGAAAAGCAAAGACAGGATGAACAGTTTTTTTCTCTTGAAGAAAAGTTTTTTCAGAATCTTGATAAGGAGGTTATTTTTTTAGTAAAAGATGATAATCCAAGCCATAATGAGGCTCATGCCAGATTAAATCTTGAGAATTTCATCAACGGCCTTAAAAACAGCGGTTATGTCAAAAATATTACGGCCAAGATTGATGCCCACACCACCAAAGAACTATCCCAGTTTATCTTTTTGTACAAGCATGCTCTGTTAAATTATAAAGCGCGCCTTGAATTAACTAAGGATAATTATGTAAAAAAAATACTAAGTCGTATTTATGCAGGTTTTGCGGGCATAGGCTCTACCGAGTTAAATCACGATCCGCTTTTACTTTCTAGGCTTATCCTAGACAGTATTGCCAAAGAGCACTTTGCACTGCATAACGGATTTCTCAGCATCAAAGATAAAGACGGCTCTCGCTACAAGGTTATTCATCTTGTCTTAAATCAGGATCACGACAATATAGAATTTTCAGAAAACTTTGTAAGCACGGTTGAAGCCTTAATGGAACAGTATGAAAAACACTGTCAGAATGAGGATGAGAATAAAGTTACCCCGGCACCTTTTTTCAAAACATTTTTTGAAAAACCTAAAACCTATCCTCACATTCTCTATCTTGGAGCGGTATTTTATGCAAATTATGCCGCTAAAACTTCCAAAGAGGAGATTACCGTTTTGGGAACTGTAACCCTAGGCGGAGTTCTGCTCTTAATCTACACCGTATTTGCTTCCCTAAAACCTGCACTCTATGCACTTTTCTCCATAGTCGAAGGCGTGCTGCTGGGTTTTACGGCACTAATCCTCATCTACGATAACATTAGTATCATCACTTTGGGATTGAGTTTGAGCGTAGTCGGTATTGTCTGTGATTATACAATCTATTACTGTATCCTCTATAAATACCGTAAACCTTTTGAGACTGCGCGCTCGATTATAGATAAACTGCAAAAACCCCTGCTTTTTGCGGCCTTAACCGACATTATTGCCTATTTAATTATTCTGTATTCAGAACTTACCATCCTGCAGCAATTTGCCGTCTTTGCCTCGTTTACGATAAGTGGTGCACTATTCTTCGTCATCTTAATCGAGCCTATGCTTCTTGATAACAGCAACTTTAAGCATACGATAAAGTTAAGGTTTTATACGCACTTAAACTCCCTTATCTCACTAAATTTGAACTTTATAGTGTCAAGATCTAAACAGTTACTGAATAAAAGTTTGGCCTATACTGTTATTTTTTTATGCGGTGTACTCTCTTTGTATGGACTGCTAAACTATAAAATCAATGATGATCCCTACTCCTTTATGACTATGCCAGAAAATCTTAAGTCCCAGGAAGTGAAAATTACCTCCATGCTAAATCATGATAATTCACTTAATTATCTGTATCTTGAAACTGACAGTCAGGATAATCTTATCTCATCCTTAGGTATTGCCAAGTCTTATCTTGATGCACTTATTAAAGACCACTGCCTTGTGGATTATGATGCCCTTCTTATAAATGATCAGGAGACTATAAAAAAAGACCATGTTCTCATTATAAAAAAATTAAGCGCACTCAAAGAAAGTCTTTTGAAGGCTAATTTGAGGCTCAAAGATCCTCACCCCTATTCACCAAAAGCCCTAAGTCTTGATGAATACCTATTAGCCCCATCCTTTATGAGCAAAAGTCATCTTTACCTTGCAAACAGTGAAAAGGGGCGCTACGGTACAATCATTATGCTTTATGACATCACCAATCAGGATAAAATAATCGACACCTTCAAAGACTTTCATGAAATTAAGTTTGTTGACCGGCATAAAATTCTGTGTACGGTGTTCGCCACCTTAAGAAACCAATGCTCACATATTTTTTTGGGTTTTCTTTTAGCCTTAGCGGTGGTTCTTACCTTACGCTTAGGACCTAAACTTGCTTTACTCTATGCTCTTATGCTTTCTTTAGCCTGCTGCTCAAGCATTGGACTGTTAACGCTTTTAGGTTACAGCATTAATATCTTTATGATCTTAGGGCTAATTCTTATAGTGGGGATCGGCATCAATTACATGGTCTTTTATACCTTCAACCATACAAAGTCATGCGCCATTTTGGCACTAATAACTGCACTGTTAACCACACTCATGACTATTGGCATACTGGCTTTTTCAAGTGTCAGCGCCATTAGTGTATTTGCCTTGAGTTTAATTACGGGACTTTTGCTATCATTTATGATGACTATCTATATTCCAGTCCTCGTACCGACACTAATTCCAGTTCCCAAAGGATGATTACATGTTATACCAAATAAGAAATTTTTATCTGCCTTTTGCGCTGTTGTTCTCAATCATCTTTACAGGATGTACCAACACAGCTGATATGGGAAGTTCATATCAAGTTCCATCAGCAAGCCTCAATTCTGTATATTTACATAAAAATCACTACATTCTGCTACCGTCCTGCAACTCTATAAAAAAAGAGCGCACCTATCGGCAGCTGGTCACCTTTATGTTTCAGGGACAAAAACATACGTTGCAGTCGGTTGTGATTTTTAAGCCCGAAAGCCTTGATGTTAACTACTTTAGTCTCTCCTCAATACCCCTCTACAGGATCCTCTATGAGGACAATAGCCTCAAAATTACTGATAAAGCCAAGAATATTCCCTTTCCTCAACCTTCCCAGATGGTTTTTGATATAATGCTTGCATATGATGAGCTCTGTAGCATAAATGATACTCTGCCGCCTTTGTATATACTCAAAAAAGAAGACGATTTTAATTATCTCTATGATGACCATGACCGACTTATATATGAAATTGAATATCGCATGCATAATGCAAAAAGAGAACCTTATACTATAAGGAATCATGTTTTTAATTACACTATCAAACTGCACTATTTGTAGGATTTAAAAAAATAAACCATGATTTACATTAATGCCATTTCATCTATAAGTACCTTAGGTGATTGCAGTGAGGAGATCTGCAAGGCCCTTATTTCCAAAAATACCCCATTTCTTTTGCCAAGAGCTGATCTGCTCCTTAACCACAAAACCTCATACTTTGGAAGTATTACAACCTCTCTTCCAGAACTTAAGACTGAGTTTTTGGAATATAATTCAAGAAACAACCGGGTTTTGCTCCATCTTGTAAAAAAAATTGAAAAGCAGCTTATGCATTTTGTAAATACCTACGGGCCAAAACGCATAGGGATTGTGATGGGAACATCCACTTCCGGAATTTTAGAAACCGAAACCGTCATGCGCAATTATTTAAAAGATGGCATACAAGATCCTAATTTTTCCATAACCGTACAGGAATTAGGCTCTCCTTCTGCTTTTTTAGCCAAATTACTCCACATTGAAGGGCCAGCCTACACTATTTCTACCGCCTGCTCCTCCTCTTCAAGGGCCATCATCAGTGGAGTACGCATGATAAAAGCCAACCTTGCTGACGCAGTTATAGTCGGCGGCGCAGACACACTCTGCCGTTCTACCATACAGGGCTTTGATGCCATGCACATTCTCTCTTATGATTACTGTACGCCGTTTGCTTCAGAGCGTCATGGGATCAACATCGGTGAAGCCGGAGGACTTATGCTTTTGTCCAAGGAGAAAGCCCCGCTTTATGTAAAAAGTTATGGCGAGAGCTCAGATGCCTATCATGTGAGTTCTCCTCATCCCCAGGGCTTAGGGGCTATTGCCGCCATGAGTGCGGCCCTTGCAGAAGGTCATCTCAAAGCCGAGGACATCGGTTATATAAATCTGCACGGCACCGCCACCAAATTCAATGATGCCATGGAGGCACTGGCTGTCAATACCGTATTCAAGGGGCATACACCCTCCTCATCCACCAAACATCTTACCGGTCATACCCTTGGTGCTGCCGGTATCCTTGAGGCCTGTATTCTTGCCTATCTTATGACCAGTAAGGTAAATCTGCCACCTCAGGATTTTACTTTTTCAACCTATGATCCTACGCTTCCTGATTTTGGGCTTATAAGAGATGAAGTCACGCTTAAAAAAGATTTTACGCTCTCCAATTCCTTCGCCTTTGGTGGTAACAACACTGCCATTATTCTAGGCAGATGCTAAAATAACATAATGGAACATACTATGCCAAAATTCTTAAAACCAGAATGCTATTTACCACATAGAAAACCGATGCTGCTCATCGATGAGGTCATCTCTCTCAATGAGAATAGAGCCTTGGTGTTTTCAGATGTAAAAAAAACAGGAGTGCTTGCGCCATTTTTAAATACTGACGGCACTCTTGACGGATTTTTTGCCTTAGAATTATTTTCTCAGGCGGTTGGCGTCTGGTCTGGGTATCAGTCACTTTTAAAACATAAAAGCATTCCCCCGCTTGGCATGATCCTAAGTGCTCGCGATCTTAAAACCCGTGACCTAAAATTCAAAGCCGAAGATAGATTATATATACTGGTAGATCGCATCATCGATGATGAGAAAATAGTGTGTTTTGATGGCAGAATATTCAATTTTAAAATTAACATTGACGCTGATTATAATAAACTTGAATCATGTGCTAAAGGGAGAGTCAATCTTACGACTGTACCTGAGGAAGATATAGACATGATCTTCAGTCGTCATGAGGATGAAGTATGCAGAGTTTAAAAAAAGTACTCATAACCGGGGCGGGAACAGGCATTGGCGCAGCCATTGCCCGCGCTTTGTCAAATGACGGATTTGAGGTTATATTACATTACAGAAGAAGCAAAGAGAGTGTTAATCTTTTGCAAAAAGAGCTTGCAGCAAAGGGCGGTGCGGTCAGAACCCTTAACTTTGATGTTACCGACAGAAAAGAAGTTAAGACTAGGCTTGATGAGGAAATTGCCGCTAATGGATCTTTTTACGGCTGTGTACTCAATGCCGGATTGAATCGTGATGCCGCTTTCCCCATGCTAAGTGATGATGACTGGGATGAAGTTATCAACACCAATCTTAATGGATTTTATAATGTGCTAAAACCACTTATCATGCCCATGATAAGTGCTCATAAGGGCGGAAGGATTGTGGCTATTTCCTCAGTTTCAGGTCTCATCGGCAATCGCGGTCAGGTTAATTACGCCGCTTCAAAGGCTGCTCTAACTGGTGCCATAAAATCCTTAGGACTTGAACTTGGCAAGCGCAATATCACCGTCAATGCAGTAGCACCAGGACTTATAGATACCGCCATGACAGATCTTGAGACTCATGTTAAACAGGAAATTTTAAAAATGATCCCTTTGAAAAGAATGGGAAAACCTGAAGAAGTTGCCAATCTTGTGTCATTTTTGATGTCAGATAAGGCCTCATATATTACGCGTCAGGTCTTTACCATAGACGGAGGACTTAGTTAATGGAAAGAAGAGTGGCCATTGTGGGTACCGGTTTTGTTACCCCTTTTGGAGAGACCTGGGATGAAAACTATAAAGGTCTTAAAAAACTTAAAAATACCGTGCATGTCAATGCGGACTTCAAAAAGGTGTCAGGTCTTAAAACTGCCCTGTGCACCTCCTGTGATAAATTCGTAATACCGGAACATTACACGCGCAAAAAAATCCGCTCCATGAGCAGGGTATCTCTGCTTGCAACCCGATCCTGTGAACTGGCTTTAATAGAAGCAGGACTGTTAAATGATGCCTCTTTAAGCGGCGGACGTTTCGGTGTCGCCTTTGGCTCATCCTTCGGCAGTATTGAAGCGACATCTGATTTTGCTTCGGTACTGAACAACCACACTACTGAAGATCTCAACTCCAATTCCTATATCAAGATGATGCCGCATACCACGGTGGTCAATGTTGCCTTGTTCTTTGGCATCAACGGGAGAATCATTCCCTGTTCTACAGCCTGTACCTCAGGTTCCATGTCCATAGGATCGGCCTACGAGTGTATCAAATTTGGGCTTGAGGATTATATGCTTGCCGGAGGAGCAGAAGAACTGTCAGTGTGTGATGCCGGAGTATTTGATACGCTATATGCAACATCCATTAAAAATGACACCCCTTTACTGACACCGGCACCTTTTGACAAAGACCGGGATGGTCTGGTGATTGGTGAAGGAGCAGGGGCTGTAGTTTTAGAGGAGTATGAACATGCACTGGCACGTGGTGCCAAAATCTTAGGGGAAATAGTGGGCTACAATACCAATAATGATGCCACCCATATCACCTCACCTAATGAAAACACCATCAGAATATGCATGGAAGGCTGTCTTGGCAGCGCGCATTTAAGTGCTGATGCCATCGGTTATATTTCTGCCCACGGTACCGCCACCTCCAAAGGCGATGTCGCCGAAAGCCGCGCTACTTATAGCGTTTTTAAACATGATACCCCTATCTCGTCACTTAAGTCCTATTTTGGACATACCTTAGGTGCCTGTGGGGCTATCGAGGCTATCTTTGCGCTAAATATGATGAAAGAGGGTTACTTTCATCCGAACCTCAATCTTAAAAACGTCGATGAGGAATGTGGAGATCTTAACTATATTACCGGAGATATGATGCCAATCGACTGTGAATATGTAATGAGTAACAATTTTGCTTTTGGCGGAGTTAATACTTCC
>Ga0326511_10001932_pt1 | contig 17020 bp, 16 predicted proteins | sample 0_2496_0518_D_FD_203701 | JGI IMG/M metagenome (GOLD analysis project Ga0326511, IMG submission 203701) | Bovine rumen microbial communities from UC Davis, California, United States - 0_2496_0518 | ecosystem: Host-associated > Mammals > Digestive system > Stomach > Rumen | place: USA...
ATAAATAACCAAGTTTCATATACTGAAAAGAAGGATTATGTAAAGAGATATGATAATGAGGGAGAATTCTTTAAGTTATTATCTAAAGACAGTCCATTCTTGCATCATTTAATTTCCGAGAAAATTAAATATTTCGACCCAGCATTCCACTCTATTTCACCAGAGGGATTCAATGCGAGACTTACGTTCTTACAGCAATGTACGAGACAAGGCCCAACTGTTGGTGGTAGTGATATTAATAGTTTATCAGCTTATAACTTAGCATTCGGTAGACCACCTGTATGTATATTGAGAGTTGGTGATTTCTATTATACAAAAATTATTATTAATTCTCTTTCTATTAATTATGACCAGATGCAATGGGATTTAAATCCTGAAGGAATTGGTGTTATGCCTATGTTTGCAAAGATAACGTTAGACTTTAACTTTATCGGTGGTAGTGACCTTTCTGGCCCAATTGCAAGGCTTCAGAATGCAGTTTCCTTCAACTACTATGCTAATACAAGTGTATATGATGATAGAGCTGAAATTGTTGAATATGCTAATGACAGGACTGGTAAGGAAGTTAAATATAAACCATTTACTTATCCTCATGTAGAGCCAACAAGTAAAAAGTCAAATAATACTGATAATAATTAATTTATATATGAATTATAACAGATATAAATCTTTCAAGGTGGACGGTGCTTATAAACAAGTGCCGTTCATTGAAGTACCAGAAAACACAACTGACATATATGATTACTATGAAGTTGGTAAAACCAGGATGGATTTATTATCTTATCAATATTATGATAATCCTAATTTTGGTTGGTTAATATTACAGGCAAACCCTTCTATTGGTTCTCTTGAATATAAGATAAAGGATGGTACTAGGCTTAGAATACCATTCCCATTGGAAACAGCATTGCAAGGTTATGAGAACAACCTTGCAAAATATGTCAAATTATACGGTTTAAATTAATTGAAAATATATGGCAAGAAACAATGCTACTGTTACATACATAGAGCCTAATGATATATACGATAGTCTTGATAAGGCTGCTGGTGGAAACATCCATTATGATAGAGCACCAGACCTTGAAGACTATTGTATTGCTATGAATATAGGTGTTGAGGTATCAAGTAGAGAAGATGCATTAAGAAAGCAGGAGAGTGAAAACAAAGTTCTTATAATGTGTTATAGGGATGATGGTAATAAGTCTTCTGTAAGCTTTATGAGTGGTACTAAATTGGGTGGTTATACAAAAGATAAAGACGGTAAACAAATACCAAGACTTAATAACACTTATAATGCAATGACATCTTATCCACTGGATATGTATGTGACAGACCTTGTTGATTATGGTACAACTGAATTACTTGGTGTTAAATCAGTTAATATCGATTATAACTCTGGATATATTCCAAAGATTAGATTGGTAATGACTGATGTAAGAGGTATGTCATTATTTCAGCCAAAAGAATTAAACTATGATAATTCTTTTAATGGAATTAGAGGACTATCAAAGGATAATGTTGCACAGACATTCTTCCAGTGTTTTTTCACACTTCCATTACCAAAATTCACAATTCAGGTTAAAGGTTTTTATGGAAGACCTGTAACTTATCAGATGATGTGTGAAAAATTTAACACAAATTTTAATTCATCCACAGGTGATTTTGATGTTGAAGCAGACTTTATTGGATATGGATTCTCATTCATGTCTGATATATCTTTTGATGCGCTTCTAGCAGCACCTTATTCTGATTATAATGGTGAAAGTTATTGGAATTCTCAGATTAATGCTGGAAGATTTAAAATACCAGATAAAACTGGACAGCATATGATGGATATGCCAAGACTTTATGACATCAGAAAGAATTTTGCAGAATTATTTGATACAACAAACGATGATTTTCAGATTAATAGTTTATCAAATGAGGAAAGAACCCATGATGATGAAATTAGAAAGCTTGGCCAGTTAAAAGAAGATATAAAAAGTTGGTACGTAAAACTTTATGAAACCCTTAAAAACAAATATAGCGAAAAGCTCGTATATTTGTTTAAGAACGGAGAAAATTATGAGAGAGTGCTGTTGCTAAGCAACGCAAAAGATAACCCTTCAGGAAATCTTGGAGAGGTTTATAAACAGTTTGATGAATCGTTTAGGAATATAAACGAGAAATTATATTCTTCAATTGAGGATTTTAACAAGACTGGCATTAAGTTAAAAAATGTCAGCAAGGATTTCACTGATTATACACGTGAGAGAATCTTCAGAAAACTTTATATTAACACGAACACCAATCAGATAGTTTTTGATGGGTTTGACCCAGATTGTGAACTTCCAAGAAAGAAAACAATGCAAACAGTATTTCCAGAAGGAAATGATGCCGAAAAACTTAGAAAACTATATAACGATGGTGTTAACCAATATATTCATGGCTTTATAATTGAACTTGATTATGAGTCAATAGAAAACAGATTGAAAGCCCTTTTCAAAGACAGTAATATGTCAGATAGTGAAAAGGTAAGAAGAGAAAAAATAAGACGTTATAACCAGTCAATGTTTGCTAACATGAACTGGTATCCTACAATTGAGAATTTCACCAAGATAATGATGGCCCATCTTGAGACCTTAATGCATATGATGTATGTGGGTGCTCAGGCAGCAGAAAATAGAACCGTTAATGATATGGGGTTATCTTTGGAAAATCTTAGTGATGTGCCAGCAAATAATAAGATGATATCATTATTCCCTAGAGTTACCAAATTTGTTACAGGTGACGATAATATTGTTAAGAAGGAAGATGCGTGGATTGGTGAATTTAATCTTAAGGGTGATAAAGTACCAGAGGTTGATATTGTAAACGGTCTATTCAATGGTATCAGTGAAATACATAGGCTTGAATCTGAAATACAAGCGCAATTAAAGGAAAATGATAGAGGAGCTGTTGTAGTACCAACAGAATCTTCAGTTGTTAAATATCCAACAACGCCATATGACTTCTATATTACGAAGAACATATATGGTGATGGAAATGTAACCAACCTTTATTCATTCATTGGAAAGATATGCATGCGAATGTTTAATGTGCTTGCTATCAATACCTTTAGATATGAATATAACGAAGGACAAAGTGGTTGGACACAATCAGGTGCTGTTGAAACCCTTGGTGAGCTTGAAGCTGTTAATTTTCATGAATTAAACAGAATAAGAAACACTGATGTATTCAGAGCAATAAGCAGTGGTGGTATATATGATAATGCTGATAAAATTTTAAGCGTTGTCACTAACAATGATACCCAGGACAATTTACCAGAAATGCCTTGGGGTGATAAACCATTGTTCACAAGAGACTTATGGCTTGAGAGATATAAAGTTAATGAAACTTGGATATATCCAGCACAAAATATGGATTTCCAAGAACTTGAAGAAGTCCAGAAGCAAGTATTTGATGGTGTCTATTCAAATGAAAATGATGATATTATTTTATCTGATGTTAAAAATTGGAGAAAATTATCATCAAATTATTTGAGTAATAGAACCAGTGATAATGCTTTCTTCAATATGTTCATTGAAGAAGATAGGACAAAGTTTGAAAAATATCTGGACAAAGCAAATGGAGGTGGGGATAATTATTCTGACATTTCAGAAACCTTCATAAGAGAGTCTATAAGTTATGACCCAGAAGAAACAGCAAAACTATTCGATATTCAAGGAAAAACATCTTATAATGAAACGTTGACTGGCGATAATAATCCAGTACTTGGTGCTAGAAAAGGAGTTGGAAGATTTAAGAAAAAATCAGAAGAAGATGATATTGCTAGTAAATATAAGATAGAAAAAAATAGTACTGTTATTGATTTTCTTTCATCAGATAATAATTCAATACCAAATAAATGCACCATAACAGAGGTGTTTGGATATAGGAAAACTGATAACGGTTATGTAATTGATACAGATAGGTCATTCTTTATACCTGATTTAAATGCAATACATAGTGCTAATATTTCTGGTATGACGAATGATGAAAAGGAAATGGTATTCTTCATAATGGGTGTTAAGGGCTTTAATTATTCAGGACTTAATGCTTATAAGACAAAGAAATCATTTGCTTATATTCCTAAAACAATAGCATTACAAATTGGCGCTTTCTTGTTTGCTATCTACGGTGATTCATATTACGATATGAGTTGGGAATATGTATTTACCGACAAGACATTTAAGGACATGAGGAAGAAAATGCCATTACCAGAAGGTTTTGAAAGCATTTCTGGTTTCTTGAATGAAATGAGTCCAATGGGTAAAATGTACTTCGCAAAGTACTTTAAGAATTGGGCTAATAGAAACTATAGCAAGATAGCTCTTTTCTATATAGCATTAGATAAAAATACTGAAGATGTTAAAGTACCAACATCAATTGACCATTCATCTGATGATTCAATAAAAGAATCTATGAAAGATTTGGCTAAAGATATTGATAGTCATTTCAATTATCATTTCAAACCAAGAACTGATGAATGTCATCTGAGATTATTTGTAATTGAAAAATCTGGCTATTATAAGACGGTTCTTAATCAAAATTCAACATATGTTCAGGAGTTGACAAAGGATTTATTAGCCCCTGTAATCATTGTAAGAGGTAATGTTAATAGTTTCAGATTCTTCGGAAGAATGGATGGAAGACTAGTTAATAAACCATTAACAAGAAGCTCTTTCCTTATTTCTAGGGATATGGCAAAAACATATCTTGAGGCATTCTTGAAAAAGTTGAGAGAACTATATAACATTGGTGAAGATACTGGAAATCTTACAACACAAGCAAAGACAGCAGATAAGGTAACAGATGATATGAAGATGGAACTTTATCGTTATCTTAAACAGATATATGATAAATGGATTCCAACAGTTGATTTTGATGATTGGAAATTTGAAACATTTTTTGGTAAGGAATGTAAAGACCCTGATTTAGGTCATCAATTCCATTTTATTGATTCTTATTACAATAAAACAAATAATAAGTTATTAATAAATCCAAAAGAATTATCTGTAAGAATTGGTGCATCATTAGCTTCTACTGATATTAATGTTATGATGCATACGTTCCTTGCTGACGTTTATGCTCAACATAGATGCATGCTTAGATGTGTTCAGAATTTTGCTGACCTTGCAAATTATGCTGATATGAAGGACATGTTTAAACCGATTCCTTATTATGAGATGGGTAAACCTAAGATTCATCCAGACTTTGTGGTTATATATACATATGAACCATCAAGGAATCTCAATATAGATAATGGAGAATTTAAGGATGATGGCTTCATGCTTAATGAGGAAATGGAAACCCCTATGGCAATTAGAACGAGGGTAGGAAAAGATAGTTCAACATTCTATCAGATTCCAGCATTTGGCGTGGCTTATGGAAAGCAGTATCAGAACTATTTCAAGAATGTCAGTGTAAACATGTCAAGCCCTATACAAACGCAACAGTCATTGATTGCAAAACATTCAATACTTCAGGGAGCATATGATACCACGACAAAAACAGTTACAGCACAAGACTTATACGACATTTATTCAACATATTCTTATACCTGTAATGTTGAAATGATGGGCTGTGCGTGGGTACAACCAATGATGTACTTTGTATTGCTTAACATACCAATGTTCAGGGGTTCTTATATGATTATGAAAGTTAATCATAAGATTACACCTGGAAACATGACAACCACATTTACAGGTTGTAGAATGGCAAATGTTGGCAATAGATTCATACAGGATATCTTCTCTGATGAGGATTCAAATGAAGCACTTGGAAGTGAGTCAGGAGTATATCAGGAACAATATGCTGATATTGATAATGACTGTAAATATAGGGTTTATCCATTGATTAATGGTAGTGGAGAAGATTATTCAGCTGAATTATCACAGAAAATCACATCTGGCATGTGTACCAACAATTATAGTAAAATGTCTGGTTTTACTGTTGGAGAATTTTTAGCTAAAATTGTTGAAATTGAAGCTGGCCATAATTCCAATGAATTACAGAGATTGTTAGTCGCAACAACAATATATAACAGAAGAGCTGAAACTGGTGGGTATAAAAGAAAAATATTTAATCAACCTCAATATGATATTACAGGTGCAAGTGAGACAGAAGCATCCGAATTATCTAGAAAGGTTGTAAGAGATATATTTACAAATAGTCCTAGTTATATTCTTGGTAAATACACTAAGACAACAGTTAGTAGAAATGATTTAATTGTAAAGAGTGAAAAAGCTGGTAGATGGTATAAAAAGAGTGATAAAGTTAAGGCTTCTGAAATAACAATTGAAAAATTAGCAACAATCGAGTATTTCTGCAACTATAACGAACTTAGCACAGGTAAGCCTAACAAATGGGTTGAAAATCAATATGCTGTAATTGCTCAAGATGCTGTGTCTAGGGGTAGTACTAGCACTGGTCATTTATTCTATTCTGATGATGAATCAAAGTCTTATTGGAAGGCTGATAATAAGAAGACTGATGCAACGTTAACCAACGAAAACATCTATAAGTTATTATTTGATGCTGTTCAGAAATCATTATATTCTTCAGATAAGGCATCTGTTAATATTAAGTATGCATATGTTGGTAATGATGGAAAGAACATCATTAAGCCAATGATTATTACACAGGAAGATGGAAAAACAGATAAGTTACCATATGTATTTGATATAATTCTAAACAGTGAAGAATATTATAAGCATGTTCAGACTTTGTATTGGATTGTAGAAAATGGTGCTGATGCACATTATCCAGTTGCAATTGTAGTTGAAGCAGCATTACAGCCAGATAAAACAAAAAAACGTATACTTGTTGGAAAATTAGATGGAAATAAACCAAAGGCTGTTCCAAATTTCACATACATAAAAGATAAATCTAAACCAGTTACTGATAAAATGTTATTACCATTGGTTAAACATTATGGAGATGTGAAAGTCAGTCCATATTTCAAAAAAGACTGTTATCAATTTGAAAATGCATTGGATATGTTTGATGATTTGATAGTAAATAATTGTGATAGCGTTATGGGTAATGGTGGGGCTTCAGTTAACGCACCAAGTAAAGCACTTGCTGGCGTTTCTAAAATTAAAATAGATAATTTTGATGTTGGAAAGGCTGTTCAGTGGCTGTATGACCATAATTTAGGGTGTAGCAGTCCTAACCACTGTGGTAAAGGAAAATGTGCTACACATGTAGAAGAAGCAATTAAAGCTGGTGGTCTTAGAAGAATTCACTGCTCTGAATATAAGAAAACTGAATATGCAACTAACCTACATTATGGAAAACTACTTGAAAACATAAATTCTGGTGGTGATGGTTTTAAATTAATTTACACTGGAACATGTAGTCCTAATGACAGAATTTGCAGAATGAGTAATCTTCAAGCTGGAGATGTTGCAATAATAGGTAGAGACATGAATAACGGAGAAACTGGTTCTTATCATGCTTGTATGTGGACTGGTAAAGAATGGTTCTCTGATTTTAATCAAGGCCAGAATATGTCACCGTATGGTAAGATTGAAAAATATGGTACTTCTGGTACTATGCCTTACTTCATTTATAGATATCATAATAAAGAAGGTGTATCATATTCTTAATTATTATTTGGTTTTTTAACTTTTTTTGTATATATTTGCAAAAAAGTGTTAAGATATGAGGACATTAGGTTACATTGTAGTAGGTAAAAAGCTTGATAACATAGAGGGTTTTGTAGAACAGGTTCATGATATTTCTGAGGCTGATTCTACAAAACCTATTCTTGTTGTAGGTTGGGAAAATGCAAAGCAATATGAGGGGTATAATATACTGAATAGAGAACTTTCAAAGGGAGTATTCTGGACATTCAGCAGGGCTGAAAACAGATTTGAATTTGAGAAAGACCTTAAGAAGTTTTATAAGTATATTATAGATTATATATTAAATAATATTAATTATTATTATATTAATATTTATAAATTAAAATATAATAAATTAAAAGAATTATATAATATCTTTATTTCTAAAGACAGAAAATATATTTATATAAGTAGAGATATGATGTATACCGTCCTTGATGGAAAGATATTAGGTGTTTCGTTTCAGCAACTTGAATATTGTGGAATAAAACGTGAAAAGGTTATCGACAAAATCAAGAAGAATAAAAAAGATGGAATAATATACGATACATCTAAGGACATCATCAAATTGGGACGTTTCCTAAACAATAAAAAGTATGCAGTTCCATACTTTGTATAGTTAACTTTTAAAAATGGCAACAAATGGAATTATAATCGGAACATTCGTTAAGAAAAATAAAATACTTTCATTTCTTGAAGTATTAATGATGGTTTATAAAATAAACCTTGATAAAGTATTCGTATATAAAATTGATACCAACAATTTAGAATATCTAGTAACATTTAAGACATTCGACAAAGATAAGTTTATAAAGAATTTGCCGAATGCTACTGTTATGCATGTAAAGAACGGATGCCTTTTTTCCATTAATGCCCTTAACAAGTTAATTGAAACCAATAAGAAAGAAGATACCCCTAATAATGAGTATGTCTTGGATTGGAATGAATATAAGGATAAGCTTATTATCTTAACACATGGGGAACTTGCCATTTCCAATTTAACTAAAGTAGAAGATAAATCAGAGTTTTTCAAGTAATCTGATATTTATAGTAAAATAAAAGAATTATGGCACGTTTTATAGTTAAGCATATTAACAATATGAAACCTCAGTTTCCAGAGGTTACGAAAAATAACATAGAAGAAAATAAAAGCGTTATGACAACAGACGAGAAAATTGCTATGGCACAGAGTGTACTTAGTGGTGCAAACATGGCAGCTCCAGTAAAGAGAGTAAAGAAAGATAAAGGTTTGATTGAGAGAACTGAGAGTTCTAAGACTATTCTTACAGAGGACAATAAAGAGCTTTTGAACGATTAATATAAAATGACTAACATTAAGTATCTTAAAGAAAATAATCTATATGAGGCACATGAGCATTTCATGCGTCTCAGTGAAGCATATATACCAACCTTTCCAGAAGAGGAACTAGAAGAGGCTGGTGATGAACAAGACCCAATGGGTGGCGGTGCTCCAGGTGGTGACCCTATGGCAGGTGGAGACCCTAACGCAATGGGAGGCGCTCCAGGTGCTGACCCTATGGGTGGAGGAGACCCAAACGCTATGGGAGGTGACCCAGGAATGGGAGGCGGAGACCCTAACGCTATGGGAGGTGACCCAGGAATGGGTGGAGACCCTAACGCTATGGGTGGAGACCCAAATGCAGACCCAATGGGTGGTGGTGCTCCAGGTGGTGACCCTATGATGGGTGATGACCCAATGGCTGGCGGACCAGATGACATGGGCGGAGAAGACCCACTTGCAGATTCAGAGCCAGAGAATGATGGTGATACAATTGATATTGATGGCCTCACACAGGCAGAGGATAAACTTAATGTTAAGCAGAATCAGATAGGTAGAGACTTATCAAAGGTTGATAGTAGAATTACTTCGTTAATTGATACAATAGGTAAACTTCAGACAGCCCTTGATAGTAATAACAGCGAACTTGAAGCATTAAAGGCTGAATTTGAAAAGAGAAATCCTACTCAGACTGAAAAGCTTAATCTTCGTTCATTGGATTCTTATCCTTTTAATGTAAAACCAACAGACTATTGGGCAGATAAAGCTGCACAGGGTGGATATGAGGCAATATCAGATAATGACAAGCCAACAACCCAGGAATATGTAATCACAAATGATGATGTGGATAACCCAGCAAAGGATATTGCAGACACATTCTTCAAGATTGACGATGATGATATCCAGACTCTTGATAAATTATTCGGTTTATAATGAAAAAGATAACGTTAAAAGAGGAATCATATAAGAAACTACTCAATGAAATTGGATATGGAAATGATGACTTATCAAATCTATCCAGTGAACTTAAGTATAGCATCGATGACGCTTTACAAGTTGTAAGAGACCACATGATTATGTGTAATAGGCTTCAGGAAAAGCCTAATCCAAATGTGGTACAGATTGATGAACATCTTAATGCAATTGTAAGACTCATTGAAAATCTTGGTGGTGAATTATAAACGAAAGGAGGGAAAAAATATGGGAGAAACTTGGAAGGAAATTTCAATTAAGGAGAAAATGCAAATTGTAAATGGTACGGCATGTGTATTTGGTGCTATTACCTTATATTTCATTGCTTTTCTTGTGATGTTCGTTGGTAGCTTTCCTCTTGTATCAGCTGGAGCTATGCTACTTGGAACAGGCTTAGCATTCTTTGGATTAGGTTCATTTATCAAGAATCAAATGATGGAATTTGAAACAAGGATTACTAATAAGATGATTGGACTTGAAAAAGGAAATTAATAGGGATAAGAAAACATATATTCCCTAGTTATTAAATGATAATAATTAGGGAATTTTTTTGTATTTTTTTATTAAAATTTTTGTTTTTTTAACATTTTTTATATATATTTGCAATATAGTTTAAGCATGTGTTTTTAGACATGCATCAATAATATTTTTTAACAACAATTTTTTATGGAAAACAAAACTTTTGGCGTAAACATTGACGCAGAAGCAGTAAAGACTCAGTATGATGCTGAACAAGAAGCTGTAACAACAAACACAACAACAAAAAAGACTCAATTCGACACTAAGAACTATCTACAGGCTAGACTTGGTGAAAAAGAGGACACAAAAACTTTAACAATTAGATTATTGCCATTCTCCCCAGAAGGCGGTACTCCATTCTTCAAAGTACACATGCATACCGTGAAGGTAAACAGAGAAATTGCTCCAAATGGTTGGAAGACTTTTGTGTGCCCAACACACAACAAGAAAAACGGAAAACTAATGGGAGAAAAATGTCCGTTCTGTGACATTTCCTCAAAAGCTCGTGAACTTAAATCAAAAGCACTTGATGAGCCAACAAAGAAAAAGTATGGCGATATAGAGTTCTTGAATAGAGTTAAGGAAATGTGGATTGTACGTTGTATTGAACGTGGTCATGAAGAGGACGGTGTTAAGTTCTGGATGTTTGCATCTTCACCAAAGAAGAAAGACGGTGTGTTTGACAAAATCATGACAATTGCTAACCAGAGAGCAGCAAGTGCTGCAAAGAAGGGTAACAAGTATTCCATTTTTGACCTAAATAATGGAATGGACCTCATTGTGACCTTAAATAAGACAGCTGATAAGAAGACAACAATCCAGATTCTTGATGAAGGTATGCCTTCTCCATTATCAGAAGACTTTGATAAGGGTATGGAGTGGATTAATGACTCAAAGAAATGGGATGAGGTATATACCTTGAAGCCATATGAGTATATGTCTGTCGTTGCCCAGGGTAGTGTCCCTGTGTACAGTAAGGAAGCTGGAAAGTATATAAGCAAGGAGGAAGACGAAAAGCTAAAGCAAGAGGCTGAGGCTGAAAAGGTAAAGGAAGAGACACAACCTAAGAAGGATTTCTCTGAAATTACAGAAAAGAAAGAAAAGGTAGAAATTGTCAATGGCAATGACTATGATGAAACTGAGGGAGATTCACTTCCATTCTAATTTTTAATTTTTAATGGCAAAGTTACGATATGTATATGGCCCAATGAATTCTGCCAAGAGTATGATGTTATTGGCCACAGCACATAATCTTGAGGAAAACGATATTCAGATAATGGTATTAAAACCTTCACTTGATACCAGGGATGGTGAGGGTGTAATCCATTCTAGAACTGGAATTGATGAAAGAAAATGTGTTGCAATAAACGAGGATATGGACTTATATAAAATTATTAAGGCATATCGAAACGTATTAGCAACACAGTTTGAAGAACTTAGATGGGTTCTTGTTGATGAATGCCAGTTCCTCACGGAAAAACAGGTTGACCAACTATCAGATGTTGTAGATTTTCTCGATATTAATGTAATGTGCTATGGATTAAGAACTGACTTCAGGTCAAGGGCATTTCCAGCCTCAAGAAGACTGTTTGAAATCGCTGATGATATTGAGGAGGTTAAATGCGCATGCCGTTGCAAGACAAAGAAGGCAATAATTAACGCAAGATTTGACGAAGAAGATAACATCGTTACAGAAGGTAGTCAGGTTATGATTGGTGGAAATGATATGTATAAGCCACTATGCAGAAAATGTTGGAAAAATAAAATAAAGGAAAAAATAGAAAAAGAAAATGCAGAGAATTGATTGTGATAAGCTAATTGGAATAAGAATTTTAAAAGAGAATAATACTTTTGATGAAATCAGCTATGGAATTAGAGATAGCAAGTCTTCAAAGATAATTTCATTTAAGTCCAATAACGAGTTTAATAAATTTATAAGGACACTTAATCTTTTAAAGAAGACATTGGATGAGCAGAATAATGCTGAAAATAATGAAACTAATGAATAATAGATTATGGCAAAGCAACCAGTAAAAAAGAAGAAATTTGATATTAACAGTTTTAAAGAAAGCATGGGGCTTAATGTTACAAAGACCAATATGGTTGTATCAGCAGCAGATAAGCCACAGGACTTCATAGTAATGCCTGAAGCATTCGTTGAAGCTACAAAGCTACCTGGTATCCCTATGGGTGTGACAACAATCATTCACGGTCACTCAAACACAGGTAAGTCATTGCTTAAGAACTGTTTGATTGCATCAGCTCAGAGACAGGGTATTCTCCCAATTATTATTGAGACAGAGAACAACTTCTCATTCCCATTCGCTATAAGCTGTGGTGTTGATGCAGAGCCAGTATATGGTGATGTTGAGATTGAAGAAACCGATATGGAAACTGGAGAAATTACAACTCGTACAGAGAATAGAATTATCAATTATACAGGTAACTTTATCTATTATGATAGTGAGATTCTATTGGAAAAGTATGGTAACTTTGACCACGCACAGGGTAAGAGAGTTTCAACAAGAAGAACAGTCCCAGTTATCGAAGACGTTGCTATGTGCGTTAAGGAATATCTTGACAAACAAGATGCTGGAGAATTGCCAGTACCACTATTGTTTGTATGGGATTCTGTGGGTTCTATTCCTTCATATGCTTCACTTATGAGTTCTAGAAGTAATTCAATGTGGGATGCAAAGGCATTGCAGGAATCATTCAATATTCTTCTTAATAATAGAATTCCTTGTTCAAAGAAGATTTCAAGCCCATATACAAACACATTCGTGGCTGTAAATAAGATTTGGCTTGATTCAATGTCAGCTCCTATGGCAGCTCCTTCTGTACAGCTTAAGGGTGGTAACGCATTACTTTATGCATCAAGACTTACAATCCTTCTTGGAGGCCAGATTAAGGCTGCAACACAGAAACTTACAGCTACAAGTAAGGGTGAGAAATATACCTATGGCCTTAAGACAAAGATTAAGGTTGTAAAGAATCAGCTTGATAGCCCATATAACTTAACCTATGAAGGAACATTCTGCTGTGTACCTGATGGTATGGTATCTGAAAATAAACTCGATGAATACAAGAAGGAACATATCGGAAAGATACTTAAACAGCTTAGTCAGCAGTTATCAGACGGTGGTAAGGAATCTGAGGTAACTGAAGCTGATATACAGTTCGGTGAAGAAGATGGAGAAGACTAATAGCTGGTACGTATACGACAGAAGAAATAATAAGTTGGAAGAGTGGCCTTTTCATTTCACTCTTCCACTTTCTGAAAAAGGTATAAAGAACAAGAGAAATGGCTACAGTAAAAGCTAAATCAATGGTAAGGGGAGTATCCGTTGAAAACATTGTATATGACTATCTCAAGTCAAAGGGACTGGATATAAAGAAAACACCAGCTGAGGTTGATATGAGAGACCATATAGATTTCACATTTTATTCTGACAAGCTTTCAAAGACGGTAGGTATAGATGTGAAAGCACCAGTGGTAATAAAGGGATACGAGCCAGGAAACGTGAATTATGCCACATTTATAAATAATCAGGGCATACCTGGTTGGCTTTATGGAAAAGCTGATTTTGCCTTTCTCGTTACATTCAAGGAATTTGTTATTGTAAAGCTATCAGAACTTAGGGAGTTTATGGAGGAAAAGACTATTGGACAAGAACCATTGTTTGGAAATCCTAAAAAATTATATACCAAGTTCCATTGCAGCAATTTCAAAGAATATAATGAAGGAAAGTCAAATGATAAGTATAGAAAGTCAGTTTCTTCTTTATTCCTTATAGATGATGTTAAGAGATTACCATCATCAAAATCAATTGAACATGGTATGAAAGAAGAAATAGAAAAGTTATGTAATTATTAAGGTGCTACAGTGTAGTACCTTTTTTCTTTTATTGATATTTATAGTAATAAAAGATATAGGTATATGGTTTTAACAGAAGATATGAAGTCCCTATTTAGGACAGTTAGGACAATGCTTGGTGCTCCAATACGTGCGGTTCAATTGGAAGATGAACAATTATGTGACCTTCTTGATGTTGCAATCGGTGATTATGCTGAGAAGGTTCAGAACTGGGTGTTGGAAACTCAATGGCTTAATATTCAAAATAAAGGACAAATACAGTTTCAAAATGCTAATGAATTAGCCTACGCCATGACAGTAAGAACAATGGATTGGAGTAGGGATTATTCCTATTGGTTCTCTCGTGAGGTAGGTTTGCAGCAGAGAGGTAATTATGAACTTAAGAAGGACTTCTTCCAGATTGAAAAAGGTAAACAAGTATATGTAATTCCAGCTGGTAGAGAAATTAATAAGGTATTATACATTACACCTTCTACTACCAAGGCAGCACTCTATGGTAACTTAGGTACACTTGATACTGGTATTGGTGGTGGATTTGGCCAGTATGGTAACATGGGTAATGGTATGGGTATTACTGGATTCTATGTGGGTTCAGCATATGATACAGCCCTTATGTCAGTTGACCTTAAATATAAGAATTCTTTACTAAGAGGTGACCTTGCATATAAGGTTACAGCTGGTCCTGATGGTACTCACCTTGTACACTTGTTATCAGTGCCTGGTTCACCAAATATGGTAGGTGGTATTGCAGCAGATGATACCTGGGGATGGAATAGATATCACAGTTGTTATTGCTGGTATACATATTATGATGTTTCAGGTTCTGATGATGCAGCAGACCAGTGTATGCTTGAGAATAAGGATGATGTTATTATCACACCAGACCAAGTGCCATTGGATAAGATGAGATATGAGCTGATGAATAACCCAACACAGCAGATTATAAGACGCTTGTTAGTAGCTGAGGCTAAGATATTGCTTGGTATCATTAGGGGAACTTATTCTGGAGCTGTGAAGATTCCTGATGCTGAAATGCAGATGGATTATAACATGTTGTTACAGCAGGGAGAGAAGGAAAAGGAGACGGTTCTCAATGAGCTTAAAGAAAGACTGGAGAGAATGTTACCTTGGAACTTAATGGAGAAACAGGCAACAATGAATGAACAATTAATAAAGGTATTGAAGAATAAGCCACTTGGTTTCTATTTTAGATAAAATAAAGAATCCGCATCAAAGAAGTGCGGATTCTTTTGTTTTTATTTATTATTTTTTTAAAAAGCTTATTTTTTAATAAAAATGAGTTTTTTAGAGAGAGTAATTTTCCTTTTTTTAAAGGGATTGAAGGTTGAATTTGAAATGCAAAAAAGATTCAATTTTATAGGGAGAAAAAGCCTTGATTTTTATCTCCCTAAACACAAATTAGCTATTGAATGTCAGGGCTTACAACATTATAAAAAAAGTGGTATTTTTGGTGATTTTAAAACGCAATTAAAAAGGGATGTTTTAAAAGAATCAGAATGTAATAAGAATGGTATTAAAATAATATATTATACTGATTATAAATATAAAAAGTTAGTGCCTTCAAAATTTAAGAAAAATACTGTTTTTAACTTATATAATTTAAAAGAAAAGATAAATAATGGAATATAATGCTAAATTAAATAAGGCTAAAAAATCCAAAATGGATGAGTTTTTTACCGAATATTCTACAATAGAAAAAGAAATGGTAAATTACGTAGATTTTTTTAAAAATAAAACAATATATTGCAATTGTGATAATTATGAAAAAAGTAATTTTTATAGATTTTTTGTTGACCATTTTAAAGAATATAAATTGAAAGAATTAATATGTTCTTGGTATGATAAAAATGGGGGATATATTTGTAGATATAATGGAGAAAAAAATTATGTTGAAAAATTAGATTTTGATGGAGATTTTAGAAGCGATAATTTCAAAGATATTCTTGAAGAATCTGATATAGTAATTACCAACCCACCCTTTTCTTTATTTAGAGACTTCATAAGGGTCATGATGAAGAACAAGAAGAAATTCATTGTTTTAGGTAATTTAAATGCTTTAAAATACAAAGAAATTTTTCCTTATATTAAGAAAGGTGAGATTTATCTTGGTAAATCCATCCATTGTGGTGATGTGGAATTTATAGTGCCAGATGAATTTTTTGATGCAGAAAAGACCAAAAACTATAGAATTGACGAGATTGATAAGACAAAATATGTAAAAGTGCCTAGTATTAGATGGTATACTAATATAGAATATAAAGATGCAAATAACTATAATTTAGAACTGTCTAAAATATATAATTCTGAGGATTATCCAGTGTATGATTCTTATAAAAATGCCATAAATTGTAATAAGGTAAAAGACATACCATCAGACTATTACGAAGAAATTGGCGTACCTATCAATTATATAGATAAGCATAATAGTGAATTATTCGATATTGTAGGACTTTTAAGATGCCCAATTTTGAAAGAAAAGAAGATTTATGATAGAATTTTGTTAAAACGTGTTAAAAAATAGCCAATTTTACCAATAAAATTTAGCTTTTTCGTGATTTTTTTGTATATTTGCACCAGAAAAGTTTAACAATGGTGCGCCAGATACCACATAGCAGGGCAGCAAAATTATTAAATTATGCAAACTAAAGATTTAAAGCTTGGAAAAGCACCGTCTAATTTTCC
>Ga0326511_10001933_pt1 | contig 17015 bp, 16 predicted proteins | sample 0_2496_0518_D_FD_203701 | JGI IMG/M metagenome (GOLD analysis project Ga0326511, IMG submission 203701) | Bovine rumen microbial communities from UC Davis, California, United States - 0_2496_0518 | ecosystem: Host-associated > Mammals > Digestive system > Stomach > Rumen | place: USA...
ATTCTCTTTGTTCCGGTGTAAGATGTGTTACTGCCTGCCATTCCCTGCCTCTGCCGTACTGTCTTTCACCTACAAGAAGAGTAAGCACTCTTTCAGTGTCATGTGTGCCGAGAAGGTTCATAAGACAGCGTATAACTGGTCGGGGATAATTTTCAAGCACATTCAGCACTATCTCTATCATATCCCTGCCGTCGCCGCAATCAAGAAATCCAAGAATCGCATCACGGAAAGGATAGTTCATTACACTATCAAGCTCGTTTCCGTAAAGGAATTGTCGTCTTGAACCGTAGCTTTCTTTATTTGACGCATCTTCCCAGACTTCACCCAAAAGAAGTGCATCAGGATTTTCACTCTTTACTGCCTCACGGATATGCTGTATGAATTCATCAGGCAATTCATCAGCCACATCAAGTCTCCAGCCACTGTTACCCACACGCATCCATTTTTTGATTATACCATCTTCACCGTTGATATATTCGTCAAATGACGCTGAAAGCTCCTCTACCTCCGGCAATGTATAAAATCCCCACCATGAATTGTATATGTTAGGCCATTCAATAAATTTATACCATGTATAATACGGTGATTCCTGAGAATTATATGCTCCGTTTCCGGGATAACGGTTTTCACGGTTGAAATATTTACTGTCACTTCCTGTATGACTGAATACACCGTCATTTATGATATGCATACCAAGCTTTTTAGCTTCCTCGCAAAGCTCTCTGAAATCTTCTTCATCTCCGAGTACAGGGTCTATCTTTTCGTAATCACCTGTATCATATCGGTGATTTGAGTATGCTTCAAAAATCGGGTTCAGGTAAATGCAGGTAACTCCAAGACTTTTAAGATATGGCAGCTTTTCTGTGATACCTTTAAGATCTCCGCCGAAAAAGTCGGAATTGGTGATTATACCATTTTTGTCAGGTTTCCAATCGGGGATGGTGTCCCATGATGTCTGTATTTTTTTATCTGCATATATTCCTGTCTTTGGCTTGCCCGAATTATAAAAACGGTCGGGGAATATCTGATACATTATTCCTCCCGGCATCCATGAAGGCGTTTCAAAATCCTTTTCATAAGTAAGAAGCTGAAATCTCGGCTCACATTCGTTATCCGTAAGGAAACCCTCACTTGCATAGCCTTTCATAATAAAACGTCTGCCATAGCAGGTATCAAGTCCGAAATGATACCAGTAAAGCCCTATGTTATCAACATCAACATCACATTCCCACTGTTCATGGTCATCTCCGACCATTCCGCACCAATACATTCCGTAAACATCGGAATCTCCGAATTTATCATCTTTTACTATTGCGACTGCTCCTGTACAATGAAGGTCACGGGGCAGCACAATTCTGAGGTGCATTTTTGTTCCGAAAGGGATTGCACCTGTCGGGCTTCTGTATTCCTTTTCACGGGAACTGAATAATCTCATTATTATCTCTCTCCATTTATATCAATATTTCAGTAAATACAAATTCGCATTTAACATTATAATACCTGAACAAAGGATTGTCAAGGCGGTATTTATTGCTATTTTTGTCCGTTAGTAACATTTTTTGTAAAATGACTTTTATTTCTCTTGACATACAGGCAAAAATCTATTATACTTATATTATGGAAAAGGGATTGGAAGGGTGAATGAATGAAGAACTTTATCAAGGTATTGAAAGTCATCATTCCTCTGTTTGTTTTGCTGTCGGCTGTAACGGGTTATGTATTCATTTTTGGTCAGATTCCTGCTATACGTCAGGCAACAGACGGTTTCGGGCCGTTTGATGTAAGGCTGTCATATACTGCCGATAATGTTATGACTGTTCTTTCGCATTTTAACGGGGACAGAACTGAAATGTACAAAGAATACTTCATGTGGGACTATCTGTTCAGCTTCTGTTACAGTATTGTGATGATAAGTGTGCCTCTTATAGTATATCTTCATAATGACAGACACTATCTTCTTTTCCGTTCCGCTGTCTTTTCGGCAGTAGTTCAGTTTGTGTTTAATGTGATAGAAAATATTCTTCTTACGAATATAATAAATTCTGCACCGATATTTACAGACGGTGATGCAAATCTCTCGTCCGGGCTTACGGTTTTGAAATGGGCTTTTCTTGCGGTATGGGGAGCGTCCGCAGTGCTTTTCCTGCTGCTTACAGCTGCTTTTCCCGGAAAAAAGAAAACTAAATCCAGATAATAACACACTCCTTTCTATAAATGAAAGTACTCAGGGCTTATCCTTACGGATGCCCTGAGTATTTTTTTGATATATTATTCTGAACGCTTTGCACAGGCTATCGCCAATGCACCCGGGCCTATATGACAACCGATACTGAGTGAAAGCGGAGCAGAATGTATTTCATATTCGGGGAAAGCTTCACGTATCTCACTTTTCCAGCTTTCAACTTCAAACACAGTCATATCACAGAATGAAACATGAAGTGTCATTTTTCCGTCATCAGCCAGATCTTTGAAACGTGTTTCAAGGTCTTTTTTCATAGCCTCTATCATTGATAACTTTGCAGCCTTTGTTCCGCGGCATTTTGAATAGGCATCAAGCTTTGCACCCTGTATCTGCAAAACAGGTTTCAGATTCATTACATTGGCTATAAGTACCCCTGCTGCTGTAACCCTGCCGCCTCGTTTCAGGTATGTAAGTTTATTTACCATTATGTATATACTGGAAAGTGCTGCATCTTCCTCAAGACGCCTGCATATATCAGCAGCACCTATTCCCTTGTCCGCCATAGCCTTTGCATCAACAACGGACTGATATTGTGTAACGGATATTCTTCTGTTATCAACAACAAATACCTTGCCTTGATAATCCGACTCAGCAAGCATTTTGGCTGTCTGACATGAACTGCTCAGTCCGGATGACATTGGTATATACACTATCTCGTCATAGCTTTTGAGTATTTCCTCCCACATTTCAGAAAGCTCACCTGGTGACGGCTGAGTAGTAGAAACTGTTGTATGCGGATCTGAAAGCATATTGTAAAATTCATTCCATTTTATATCAATTTCTTCTTTATAATCAACACCGTTTACCGTAAAAGTCATATGGAGAAGAAATATCCCCATCGCATCGGCTTCTTTTTGCAGGATACCGCTGTTTGTATCTGTAAGTATAGCTGTTTTTGACATATTTTCCTCCAAAATTTTGGGAAGGATTTTTTGTATCCTTCCCTTTATTTATTATTTTATAGCACCAATATGACCGATTATTTCATCACGCATACGAATAGCCTCACGTCTTGCGGCAGCCGCATATTCTGTCGGGTCACAGCCTTCCTTTTTCCATGCACACATAATGCCTCTTGATGAATTGATTATCGCACCAAGACCGTTTTCATCAAATGCCGGAGCAACGTCCTTAGCCCCGCCTCCCTGTGCACCGTAACCGGGTACAAGGAAAAATGTATGAGGAAGTGCCTTGCGGAGTTCTCCGAGCTGTGCGGGATATGTGGCACCAACAACTGCACCCACTGAGGAATAGCCGTTTTCTCCCATTACCTCTGAACCCCAGTTTTCGCACATATTACCCATTGTTCTGTAAACAGTAGCATTATCATCCAGCAGTCTGTCCTGAAGCTCACCTGATGACGGGTTTGAAGTCTTTACAAGAACAAATATTCCTTTATCCTGTGACTTGCATATTTCGAGTAGAGGTTTAACTCCGTCACTGCCAAGATATGCATTTACTGTGAGTGCATCCGAACCGAATGCATCAAATTTTTCTCCCTCTACATCAGTAGTACCTATATGTGCTTTTGCATAAGCCTCCATAGTTGTGCCTATATCATTTCTTTTGCCGTCTGTAATAACAAAAAGACCTTTTTCTTTTGCATAAGCTATAGTTTCGCAAAGAGTACGTACTCCCTGCCAGCCGTACATTTCATAATATGCTGCCTGAGGTTTTACAGCAGGCACTATATCACAAAGTGCATCAATAAGACCCTTATTGAATGTAAGAAGTGCAGCGGCAGCACCCTCAAGTGTTTTTCCGTGAGCAGCATACGCTTGCTCTTTTATATAATCCGGAATAAAGTCAAGCTTCGGGTCAAGTCCTGCTACAGTAGGATTTTGTTTTTCTCTGATACCTTTTATAAGTCTGTCAAATGACATTTTACATTCCTCCGTTATTTTAAATTAAAGTTCTGAATAAACAATCTTTCCTCCGCAAATAGTGAGCTTAACTTTTGCGGAAAGGGTAGTACCCTTAAATGGTGTATTTTTAGATTTTCCATGAAGTTTATCGGGATCAACAGTCCAGCTTTCCTTTGCATAAAGCATAAGGTCGGCAGGTGAACCCACAGAAAGTGTGCCTGCATTTATTTTGAGTATCTTAGCAGGATTAACAGACATTTTTTCAATAAGCTGTGATTCTGTAAGATAACCTCCGTCCACCAGAACGGTATATGCAGCCGCAAATGAAGTTTCCATTCCTATTGAGCCGTTAGGTGCATTTACAAAATCCGATTTCTCTTCGGGAGTATGCGGAGCATGATCTGTTGCGATGGCATCTATAGTTCCGTCGCAAAGTGCCTGTATCATTGCAAGTCTGTCTTTTTCTGTACGTAAAGGCGGATTCATGCGGTAATCCGCATCTTTTTTGAGAAGCTCTTTTTCAGTGAGCATGATATAATGTGGAGCTGTTTCCGCTGTTACTTTTATACCGTGACTTTTTGCATCCCTTATCATATTTGCCGAAGTATATGTGCTGACATGACAAATATGTATGGGAAGATCATATGCTCCGGCAAGAGATATTTCCCTTGCTGTTCCTGCATCTTCAGCCGCACGGGGCATTCCTTTAACTCCAAGAGTTTCGGATATTTCTCCCTCGTTCATTTTACCTCCGGCAAGATATGGGTCTTCGCAGTGAGCTGTAACAGGTATTCCCAAACGTGCAGCGGTTTTCATTGCATTGACCATATCAGCGGTATTTTTTACCGGATAGCCGTCATCTGAAAGTGCCTTTATTCCTGCATCGTATAACTCCTGTATATTGGTCGGCTTTTCACTTTTGAGATCCTTGGTTATTGCACCAACAACATATACATGGGCATCTGCATTTTTAGCCTTATCTATAATATATTTTACTGTTTCGGGAGTATCAACAGCCGGAATAGTATTCGGCATGGCAAGAAGACTTGTTACCCCTCCTGCCGCTGCCGCACGGCATCCGCTTATAATATCCTCTTTTTGTGTCTGACCGGGATCCCGCAGATGAACATGAAGATCTACAAGTCCGGGAACTGCTGTAAGCCCTGTACCGTCCAAAACTGTTGTATCATTATCAGCAGACTGTACATCGGCAAATACACCGTTTTCGATGAATATATCCCCTGTTTTATCGATATTGTTCTCAGGGTCTATGATATGAACATTTTTAATAAGAATTTTCATGATCTGCCTCCCTTAATCTTCCTCGTCACCCGGAGCAAAAAGCTTTCCCAATGACTTTTTAAGTCTGTCTTTAAAGCTTTCACCTTTGCCGCTATCTTCAACCGGAGGCATTTCGCCGCTGCCGGGTGCAAACGGGTCAAGTGTACCGTCATTTTCTCCGCTGTAACCGTTATAATATTCTGTATTGCTTACAGGAGGTTCAGGCTTTGGTTCAGGCTTTGGCTCAGGCTTTGGCTCAGGCTTAGGCGAAGTTCTTTTAAGCTCCTCAAATTTCTTATGATATTCTTCCGCATTCACGCTTTCAAGACGAGGTATAGAAGTAAATACAGTAACCTTTGGAATTATAATCTGTGCCGGTTCGGCATATTCAAATATTATTCCGCTGTCTCTCTCAAATATGAATTCAGGCTCAGCAGGAACAAGAATTTCTTCTTTAACAGTAGGCTCTGTCTTTTCTTCCTTGACAGCAATTTCTGTTTTTTCCTCAGCAGGAGCATTGATTTCCTCTTTAACAGCAGGCTCTGTCTTTTCCTCCTTGACAGCAATTTCTGTTTTTTCCTCAGCAGGATCAGTGATCTCCTCTTTAACAGCAGGCTCTGTCTTTTCTTCCTTGACAGCAATTTCTGTTTTTTCCTCAGCAGGAGCAGTGATCTCCTCTTTAACAGCAGGTTCTGTCTTTTCCTCAGCAGGAGTAGTGATCTCCTCTTTAACGACAACTTCTGTCTTTTCTTCATTAACATCAGATTTGCTTAGTACAACCGCAGCACCAACTGCACCCACCGTACCTGCAACTGCCGCACCTGCGGTTTTAGCTGTTTCTGCCGCTGTTACGGCTGCTGCTGAATTAACTATACCGAATTTCTTTTCAAATGCCGAAACAGGCTTTTCTGTCTTTGTTTCCTCTGTCTTGGTTTCAACAGTCTTTTCTGTCTTTGTTTCCTCTGCCTTGGTTTCAACAGGCTTTTCGGTCTTTGTTTCCTCTGTCTTAGTTTCAACAGGCTTTTCGGTCTTTGTTTCCTCTGTCTTAGTTTCAACAGGCTTTTCGGACTTTGTTTCCTCTGCCTTAGTTTCAACAGGCTTTTCGGACTTTGTTTCCTCTGCCTTGGTTTCAACAGGCTTTTCGGACTTTGTTTCCTCTGTCTTAGTTTCAACAGGCTTTTCGGACTTTGTTTCCTCTGCCTTGGTTTCAACAGGCTTTTCGGACTTTGTTTCCTCTGCCTTAGTTTCGACAGGCTTTTCGGTCTTTGTTTCCTCAGCCTTAATTTCAATACTCTTTTCCTCGTCTTCGGATTTAGGCTCGAAAAGCTTATCATAACTGAAACGGTCTGTTTTGTTCTTCTTTGTATCACCATTCTTTATTGATACAAGAACTGATTGTCCGGTCTGGTCACTCGCTGAATCAATAACTATATTTCCGCTTTCATCCTTCTTTACAGCAAGCTCTATATTACGATTTATGATATTTTCAGGAGCACGGTAAAGTTCTGTTTCTCCTTCATCATCTTCTTTCTTTTCGGGAGAAGAAAATTCATTTACAATATCAACAGATGTTTCATCCTTTGTATCAGGTTCATCCGTTTTTTCTTGTTCATCATCTTCGTAAAGAGTTCTTCTGAGTTTCTCAAAAAAGCCGGTTCTGCGGTTCTTTACAACAGTCTTTTCAGGCTTTTGAGTCTCCTTTTCCTCCGGCTCTGCCGGCTTGATAAGTCTAAGAGGCTCAGCACTTTCTTCTTCCTCAGCCTTTTTTTCGATTTCGGGAACAGACATAGGAGTAGTTTTTGTGATCCTGACAACAGGACGTTCATCTGTCTTTAAAGTTTCCTGCGGTTTCGGCGGAGCTTTTGTTATGGTTATTTCATTATCTGCGTGTTTATTTTCCGTGCGTATTATCTCATCAACAGCGGCAATAACATCATCTTCGGGTTTTACAGGGGCAATAGCCGGCTGTACCTTTCCGAAATGCTTTTCAAACTTTGAAAGTCTCTTTTCATCCTCTGCAACAGGTACGATAGTAGCCGCTGTTTCTGTTACAGGAGCAGGTCTGTTCTTGCCAAACCTCTTTTCATATTCCGAAAGTGTCTCTGTATTTTCTTCTTTTACAGGAGTTTCCTCTTTTTTAGGCTCAAATACAGATTCTCCGATCTGTTCGATCTCTGTTTTCTGCTTTGGTGTACTTTCGGCAAATACTACTTCATCACCTGAGTCTGCTTCCGGAAGCTTAGCTGCCTCCTTTTCTGCCTTTGCCTTTGCTGCAGCAGCACTTATTGTAGAGAGTTTTGCTATTTCAGAAGTTACAGACATAGCAGGCTGCTGTGTAGCCTCCGCCTTTCCGACAGGAGTATACGGATTTTTAGGGATATTAAGCTCAATGGTAGAATCAAGACGGGGAATAACCCTCGTTTCCTCTCTCTTTTTCTTTTCCTCTGCCAATTTTTCATTCTTATAAATAACATTTTCATCAGCAGCAGGGAAAAGAAGACTATCGTATGTCATTTTCTGAGGAGCAGGCTTTTGAGGTTCTGTAGTAGTTGAAACAGTATCTTTCTTTTCAGTCTTATCCTTGGGCTTGTCATCTTCTTCAATTCTTTCGTCTATGAATTTTTCCTTTTGAGAATTGCGGTAGCGTGAACCAACAATTATCATAGCACCGAGAGTTATAACTCCCACAACCGCACAGCCAAGTATCATAAGATACCTTACATCGAGGTCTCCTACTTTTGTTTGTGCAACATTGGAAATAACCGGTTTTTCGGCTACACTGTCGAATTTAACTCCCGACATTATACGGGAGAAAAGTTTTTTATGATTTTCTTCCATTTTACCATCATGCACCTGAAATGTTATTATTACATTATATCCGCCAACTATGGTATATTCCTGCATACCGTAGATATGGGTATCACCCGAACTGTATTCCATGTCAAGATTAACATACATGACATCGTTATATGTAACTATAGAATTACCCTTTGCATATTCATTTTTCATAAGCTCCTCAACAATATTATCCATTTCCTTTTGTTCGAGGGATGAAAGATCTCCTATTGCACGGGTACGGTCATTTTCAAAGATAGTAACTATAACATCATATGAAAAATCATTTGCAAAAGCCCTTATAGCTGTATTATTTTCGGTAAAGCTTTTTTCAACATCCTGTTTGGTAAGCTTTACGGCTGTAAGTGCAGGGTCATCGGGGGAAATATCCTTTGTAAGTATATATGCATCCTGCGGAAGTTCTATATTCATTCCCACTGACGGGATATTTACAGTTGCAAATTTCATTTTATCGGGATCTGTTTCTACAGCGGCAGAACTTTCCTGAGCAGGTGCAGATGATACAGACTCCGAAGCTTCACTGGCTTTACTGTTTTCAGTTTTTGAAGTTTCTTCGGATGTTTCCTGAGCATTACTGCTTTCGGTATTTGAAGCCTCCGATGATGTCTGAGAAGATGTACCATCTTCCGGAACTGCAAATGCCATTATCGGAAATGATGCAGCAATCAGAGCAGCTATAATAACTGCTGTTAGTCGTTTCATATATATCTGCTACTCAAAACATGGACAAATATACCCATATTGAGAAAATTCCTGTTTCATCGTATCCGACTTCGCCAAAGCTACCATCGTTTGTATGACACTCCACAGGCGTAAATTCCCGTATAGCCTACGGTACATACTTATCCTTGCCTGTTTATGCAATTTGATAAGTTAAACAATCTTTCAAATTCAAACTTGCATTGAAATCTCTGTCTGCTGTATATCCACATTCAGAACAAGTATAAGCCCTGTCAGATAATTTCAAGTCAGATTTTATAAAACCGCATTGATGACAAAGTTTACTTGACGGATAAAATCTGTCAACAAGTCTTAATTCAATGCCGTATTCTTTGCATTTTGATGTCAGTTTAGTTCTGAACTCAAAAAATCTCAACTGTGCGACTGCTTTTGAAAGATGTCTGTTTTTTATCATACCTTTGACGTTCAAATCTTCAAGTGTTATCCACATTGGCTTGATTTTCACCAACTCGGAAATCACTTTGTTGATATAATCTGTTCTGATACAGTCAAGTTTATGATAAAGTTTCTGTACTTTCAGCTTTTGCTTGCGGATATTTTGTCGAGTAGCTTCTCCTTTCAAATTATTTTTTGATTTTTTAAGGCTTTCGTATTTTCCCGAAAGTCTGTGTTGTTCTCGTTTTAACTTCTTTTCAAGTTTTCTGACACGAGAACTTTTGTTGATATTTTTGTAAACTTTGCCATTTGAACAAACAGCAAAATCCTTGACACCCAAATCTATACCCATTCCAAAATTATTCAAAACAGGCTTTTCGTTTTCAGGTATTTCAATCAGTACCGATACATAATATCTTCCTGCTTTACATGAAATACTACCACTTTTTATGATATACCCATCTTTTGAAGTCGGGATATAGCCCTTTTCTTTCAGCCTTACCCAACCAAGTGTAGGAATTTTAAGCCTGTGTCGTTCACAGAAAATCATTGCTTTACTGTCTGTTCTGACAAAATACATTTTTACATCTGAATTATTTTTCTTCTTCCATTTTGGAAAACTTGCTTTTTTATCAAAGAAATTTTTAAATGCTTTCTGAGCGTTCATAATACTCTGCTTTACGGATTTACTGCTGACTTCCTTTATCCATGCAAATTCGAGATTATTAGGGATATAGTCGTTATTGAGCCATATTGAAAAATCATATCCCGAAACAAATCTGTTTTCCTGTTCATAAATCTTTCTGTTATGTGCCAAATAAAAGTTATAAACAAATCTGCAAGTACCAATAGTTCTGTTGACTTTATGTTTCTGTTCTGCTGTCGGGTTGATTTCCGTTTTGAAGCTCTTTAGCAATATCTTCATCCCTTTCTATTTGTTTCTTATACTTACGAAGCCCATACAACCTACAGGAGAACACATGGAGTATTGAAACAATATCTTGTACAAGTTCTTCCTGTGGCGATAATTCTTCATTATTTACTACCACTATGGTTGTATTAAACTTCATACAGAATTTTTCAAACCAGTCATAGCCGAATCTAACAAATCTGTCTTTATGTGTAACTATGATGGTCTTAATTTTTTGTTTCATCACTTCATCTAATAGTTCGTTCCACTTTTTACGATTATAGTTTAAGCCACTTCCGTAATCTTCAATACATTGGTCTACAATAATTCCCTTGGCATTACAAAACTGTCGCAGAAAAGATACTTGGTTTTGTAGATCATCTTTTTGATTTCTTGTAGAAACTCTAGCATAAATAACAACCTTACGATTATCATTTTCTGTGTTTATGCTTTTAAACTGAAGATACTGATCGTAAGTATAATAACGTCTGTCAGTTGGAGTTCGGTTTGCTTTTAAAATCCCTTCTCTATCCCATCGTTGAAGTGTTTTTACAGAAACACCTAACAATTCAGCAAAATCTTTGGGTTTGTAGTTAGTAATATTGGATGTATTCATAATGCACTCCTTTCTACGGGTACATATTAACACATTTTGGCACTTTTGTCAATGTATTCTATTACTTAAAATCCCTCCTTTCATAATACTTCAGAGTTATAAATTAAGAAATTATCAAAATCGCATATATAGTTTATTATACTTTATTATTATCAAAAATACAAGTACATGAATTTGAAAGTCATAGATATTTTACCGTGATCACTGCCATAATCATTCCTGTAAGGTCAGCAATAAGTGCAGCAGGTACAGCATATGAAGTTTTTTTGATACTGACCGCACCGAAATATACGGCTATGGCATAAAAGGTCGTTTCTGTAGAGCCAGCCATAACTGAGGCTATTTTTCCTATTTCGCTGTCGGGAGAATATTTTTCAAATATAGAATTAAGAATTGCAAAAGAGCCGCTGCCTGATACAGGACGCATAAGTGCCATAGGTATTATTTCCGAAGGGATACCTGCTTTTTCGGTAACCGGTGACAGCAGATTGCACACAATATCAAAAAATCCCGATGCCGAAAGCATATTTACTGCTATTATCAATCCGATAATTGCCGGAGCTATCGACAAAAGTGAGGCTATCCCCTCACCCGCACCTTCTTTGAATGATTCAAAAATATCTGTACGCTTAGCTCCTCCCCATATAACTATAAGGAGTATGAACACAGGTACAGCATAAAGACCCAATTTATCCATTTTTCCTCCATAAGCCGAAAAGCTTTGCCGAGATTATTCCTGCAATAAGGGCAACTGCTGACGATACCCATATATAAACAAGTATTGAATACGGCTGTTCACTTCCGGCTGCATGACGAAGTGCGGCGATTGTCGAGGGTATAAGCTGCATTGAAGCCGTATTCAGCACTACAAACATTATCATTGAATTATTCGGTGTATCATTACTGTTATGCTTTGTCATTTCTTTCATAGCCTTTATGCCGAGAGGCGTTGCGGCATTTCCCAGACCTAAAAAGTTTGCTGTGATATTTGCCGCCACTGCCTGAAGTGCCTCACTGCCCTTTTCATAATCGGGCATAAGTCTGCATAAAACAGGAGATAATAGCTTTGCAAGCAAAGCTGTAAGACCGCTTTTGTCTGCTATTTTCATAATACCTGTCCAAAGGCACATCACTCCTGCCATAGACAACAGAAGTTTTATCGCTTTATCTGCACCCTCAGTTATGCTTATAGCAAGATTTTCTATATTTCCCGTAATAACAGAACAGAAAAAACTCACTATAATCATAAACATCCATATATACCCCAGCATACAAATACCTCTTTTTAGTGTATTTTTGAAAGTTTTAATTGTTCAAAATGCATAATTACTATCAATTTAATATGACATATAGGTTTGTGTTGTTTTTTCTTATTGGTAAAAATAGGTTACTTTTATGCAATTACCATATTCGACTAAATTCGTCACTTTTCGCCTTATACGGCATAAACGCTAAATTTTACCATTTTGTGCATAATTGTATAATATCCTGCCGAAAATCACAATAATTCTAAAATATCTTACAGAATTGACTTTTTTCATATTTCCCTATTGACAAATATTTGCAATTAATAGTAATATAAAATTACACAGAATAAGGGAGGCATATCAGAGCCGCCCGAAAAGAATAGGAGGTATTTTTATGAGAGCTATCGGATGCGTAAGACAAATTGACAAACTTGGAAGATTGGTGCTTCCGTCTGACATCAGGAAATCACTTAATATTGTCAACGGAGTTGATTCAGTTGAGTTTTTTGTAGAAAATGACAGCGTGATCATAAAAAAATATCGTCCTGCTTGTGTTTTCTGTAAGTCAGATGAAAACATCACCAACTTTAAAAATCAGACAGTATGCAGAAATTGTCTGGAAGAAATCAGAAGCAGTGACTGATTCCATGTGTAAAGACACAAACTTCCAATGATCCGCTTATACCTATTCCACCACTTGAAAAATCGGAGCATTTTTCTATTAACTTGACTGACGGATAAGCCTGTTTCTTAAACATACGCTGATTTTAAAAGGTTTATTCGTAAAAAAGCCAAAAAATTGCCGATGTGCTGAAAAAGTACATCGGCAGTTTTCTTTATTCAGATTTTTTGAACGGTTCGATCTTTATCCCGAATTCATCGGGAACACATCTTTTGTCTCCGTCAAGAGTACGTCTTGTTATTTCTTCATACAGAACATACAAGGTCTGTACACCATTTTCAAGTACGTAATAATGCTTTATATATGGAACAAGAAGCACCATAAGCATGACAAACAAAAGAAGCAGGGGTATTGATGCTGTGAATACCAGCACTAAAAGCACTGACATGGTAAGAAGTGCAAAAAGGATCGTGACAAGAAAATGTATAAGTCTTTCATGCTGCCAGAACCCTATCTCCCTGAGCAGTTCGGTCTTGAACTGTTCGGGATTTTCGATAGGTTCATCATTATCAAGAATACTTCTTATCTGCTTAATATAAGTTTTAAGCTTGTTTCCCATAAAATCGCCTGATTTCTGTTAAGATACCGGAAAGACGGGATCATTCCTTCTCTTTGATAAATCTTTCCATAACATATTCTTTACAGACAAATCCTCCGCCTATATCCCTGTCCTCTGAACGTACCTTATGAAAACCGAGATGTTCATAAACATTTATTGCAAAGCTGTTATCACGTTCAACATTCAGTCTTATCTTGTTGATATGGAAAAAGCCGAGGTCGGGGTTTGAAAAAACCGCATCCATATAGGATAAAGCTCTTTTAGCAAGTCCCTGCCGTCTGTATTCAGCCTTGATATAAAGCCTTGCCAGATAAACGTAATCACTTTGAGTAAGTATGCACATATAGCCTGCAAGCTCGTCATCGACCAGAAGCATATAATATATATACCCTTCCGACATTTGTTTTTTAACAGCCGCTACTGACTGATATTTGTCAAGCATATATGCTATCTGTTCGGGGGAAAAAATGTCTTTATAATAATTATGCCAAACAAGATTGGCGGTCTGTTCAACCTCTATTATCTGCCTTTCGGTTGCAACAGGCATAACGTCAAATCTCATAAATTAACCACCATCTAAATTATAAACTTTTTATGTCAATCATTTTTCTTTTTCAATTTTTCTCTTTTCGATCTGAGTATCGATATGAATATCATCTCTGACCCTGAGATCAAGAGGAGCTTTTTTGTTATAGGGATAAGGCTCGGTCTTGCCGTTGTTTTTGTAGCCGTGTGCAACAAGGAACACAGAAACACCTGATACAACAAGTGCTACACCAAGAGATATAAGAATTATCTTTACAGGATTCTTATCACTTTTGTTTTTGGTGTTTTGTGCTGAAGAAGTCTGAGAAGCACTGCTTTCCTCCGGTGCTGCTGATACTGCAAAGGAGCATGAAAGCATAACTGCCGCAAGCATCATCACCGCAAATATACGTATAAATACTTTCTTTATCATAACAGTGAAGCACCTCCCATGATGAAGAACATTATAACAGCTGCAAGAATAAACATACCTATTCCGAATGCTGCAAGCTTGCCCTTTGATACAGGCAGTTCACCGTAATTTTTACCTGTCTGACCATTCATTGCATAAAGATAATCTTTGCCATTATATTTGAATGTCATAAGCCATACAGGCATAAGACCATATTCCCATTTTTCTGTAATAGTGCTTATATGCATATTATCAGTAGTATATGAATCATAGTCTGTTACAGTATCTTCATATATTTTCTTTGCATAATCCTTAAGTTCCTTGTCCACCTCAGACTGCACCTGATTACGCTCAAGGTCTCTTTTCTCAGCCATAAATCCTGAAAGATACGCCATAGTGAACGGTCTGAATTCTTCATCATCATAAGGGTTTACATATTTAAGAGCCTTTTTGTTTGTATCGTCTAATGCTGTATGGGGATAACCTGTAAACTTTATCTTACCCTCACGGACAACACGATAAATTTTGGTTTCCTTATATTCGTAATCTCCCTCAGTCCATCTGCGGATCTTTTTGCCTGTACCTGAAATTCCTCCGTCTTTGTCGGAATCTATCAGCCAGTAGGGGTAATATACACCTTTCATCATATCAAGCTGTGCTGATGACAGAAAATCTTTCGGAAGGAATATTTTCTTTCCGCAGAATTTCTTGAATCTGTCCTTGGCATCCTGTTCGGATATTTTGAACGGAATAACCTTATCGGGCTTAAACTGACCTGTAAGTCTGTTTGAAAGAACTACAGGGCTGTGACAGTATACGCAGAATGTCGCTGCTGTATTTGTTGTTTCGGCTATTACCTCCGCACCGCAGCTCTGACAGGTAAAAAGTGCTGTGCCATAAAGCTTATCTTCTTCACTTTGTTCCTCTGAACGTACATCTTCATGCAGCTGCTCGTCAAGGTTTCCGAAATGATCCTTCAGCTGCTGTTCGGTAAATTCACTTCTGCAGTATTCGCAGGCAAATTTCTGTTTTGCCGCATTATATTCCAGCGGACCGCCGCAGTTTATACATTTATAAGCTATCGTTTCCATATTATGACCGGACTAAGCCGTTCACCTCTTTCTGCTGAAAAATAACGGACTCTGCGATCATCGGTGGCAGAGTCCGTTTCATCAGTTAATTATACAAAATCTGCTTCGTTTATCGGGTCTCCGCATTCGGGACAGAATTTCGGTATCGGTTTATTCATATCCGGTTCATAACCGCACTTATCACACTTAATTTTCTTGTTTGCAGGTTTTTGCTTACCGCACTCTGCACAGAACTTACCTGTATTTGTAGCACCGCAGGCACATTTCCAGCTTCCCTGTTCAGCCGGCTTCGGCTTACCGCATTCAGCACAGAATTTGCCTGTATTGCCTGCTTTACCGCAAGCACAAGTCCATCCGCCTGCTGCAGGCTGCTGCTGTGGCTGCTGCATCTGCTGCTGCATTTGTTGCTGCTGCATCTGCTGCATTTGCTGCATATTGTTATTTGAGGCAGTATTCATAAAGCCCTGACTGCCGTTCATCATCATGCCGATTCCCAACATAGCATTTCCTGCTCCGCCGGGGTTTGAGCCTGCATCCCTGATACCCTGAGAAATATTCTGCTGTACCATTGTTTCTCTGAGGTCGGGTCTGTTGAACATTGCAACCTGACTTCTCTGTTTAAGAAGCTCTTTTGTTTCGGGGTCGAGGTTTATTGTAATACCAACCTGCTTTAACTGTATACCTCTTTCCTCTACCCATGTTTCCTTGAGGTTCTCTTTAAGAGCATCACAAAGCTCCTTTGTATGACCTACTACCTGAGAAATACGAACTCCCTGCATTGAAAGCTGTGAAAGTGCAGGAGCAAGAGCTGTAATAACCTCCTGATCATATCTCTGAGCGATAAGTGTTTCCATATCAACCGGACGCATATTTGTAACGTCTGATGTAGAGATAATAGTTTTATAGAATTTTATCGGGTCAACTATCTCAACAGAGAATTTACCGAAAGCTCTTACATTTACATCAATATCATAATTAGGGTCATAATAGCTCACAGGCTCCTGTGTACCGAACTTGATACCTTCCATAGGCTTCAGGTTCATATAAACTACTCTCTGTGATGTAGGGGTGATACCGCCGAAACGTACTCTGTTGAAGGTTTCCTTTATAGAGTCACCGAACTGACCGTTGAAAAGTGAGGGCAGGGATGAATTCTTCACCTCGAAATAGCCCGGCTCTGCCGAATAATCGACAACTGCTCCACCGTCAACAATAAGCATCATCTGACCGTCATATACATGGATTATAGATCCGTTAGATATGCTGTTAGCTGTTCCTTTTGTATTGTTGTTGCGTCTGTCATTGCGTCCCTTTGAAACACCCGGACACATTACTGTAGTAGCATTCATGTCACTCGGTTCAATAACTTCAAGCCATGTATCGGCAAGTCCTCCGCCTACAGAATCAACAACTGCTCTGACAATACCCATTTTAAGCATCTCCTTACTAAAAAATATATTATTTACGAGATTATCATATTCATACATCAAATCCCTTTCTTCTGTATTATACTATCAATATTGATTTTTTGCAATAGGAAATCTGCAATATTGTCCTAAACAAAATACTAAAATACGATTTTTTCATTGAAATCACGTATTTTTTTCTGTTTT
>Ga0326511_10001934_pt1 | contig 17014 bp, 12 predicted proteins | sample 0_2496_0518_D_FD_203701 | JGI IMG/M metagenome (GOLD analysis project Ga0326511, IMG submission 203701) | Bovine rumen microbial communities from UC Davis, California, United States - 0_2496_0518 | ecosystem: Host-associated > Mammals > Digestive system > Stomach > Rumen | place: USA...
AATTGAAGTTTTCTTTTAAGCGTTCACGAAAACCTTTGGCGATATCACTCATCTCATCAAAAGAGGCGACTCTTTTCTGATAAAGCCAGGAAAAGATCTGTTTGGAACGATAGCTGGACTGACCCATTGCTTGCATCAGCTTGGTCAAGTCTTCTAAGGAATAGGAATAAATACTAGTCATGTTGGTTCTGCTTTCTCTTCAGGATGGCATAATAGCCGGCGTCACAATCCATGATGTTGGGGAACACCATTTCCTTATGGATGGTGGTGAATTCCTTTCTCTGAGAAAGGAAGGATAAGACCACTTCATTGCTCTCTTCTTTGTCTAAGGAATGGTTGATAAATAACAAGTATCCACCCTCTTTGACAAAACTGCTCATCTCTAATAAATCGGCAACCTGGCGCTTTTTGGACTTCAAGAAGTCCGTTTCTCTAAGGCAAGGAAGAACCGATGGCATCCTTCTGGCAAGACCGATTTTACAATCTTTACCAAAGGAGACAACCACATCATAATAATGATCCTTGACGTAGGTCTTGATCAGGGCGAGTTTGGTGTTGATGATATGAGCGTTTTTGAGTTTGAACTTCTTCATGACATCCACTGCCGAACGATAAGACAAAGCGTCTTGATAGACAGCATCGACTTTACTTTCAAAGGTATCGAGTGTCTTTAAGCATAACGGAAGAATCTGAGAACCAGATTCTAACCCGGTCAGTAAGATCTTTGGCTGTAAGGCGGGAATAGGAAGTTTTGAATAGGCTAGCGCTTCAAGATAACCAAACGGATATAAACCTTTACTTCTGACTTCCTTGATGGATAACGGTTTGTTGGTGGAATATAAAATCGTGCCGTCATCTAACGAGACATTTTCAAAGGCGTCATTCGATAAGAGTTCTTCTTGCTTACAGATCGGGGTAGGGCCAAAGAAGTTATAAGGTTTCTTATGAAGATAAGAAGCGATATTCAAGGCGTTCTGGGCACCATAATCCTTACTCATTCTCTTTAAGAAGAAGTCAGGCAACTCCAAAACCAAGGAATTATATAAATAAGGTGAAGACTTCACTTCATCCGGAATCTTAAAAGCCGTCTTGCTGGCTTCTTCTAAGACCTTGAAGTTACTTCTTGCATCACCCATGAGTCTTTCTTTGATAAAAGCGTCATGATAACAGGCGTAGATTTCTTCTCTGGTGACATCTTTATGATAACGAAGCTCAAAAAGAGGAATCAAAGCAAGGATATGTTCTTCACTATCCTTGGCATAAGGAAGAAGATTGAGACACTCAAAAGAAAGACAGAAATAATGTCTTAGGACACCTAAGACATTCTCGGTGAATTTCTTCTTGCCAGCCTGGGAGAGTTGCTCTTCCTGGTTGACCTTGAAAAGGGCTTCACCATACGTCTTCTGTTCAGAGAGAATCGATATCAGCGCATAAAGTTCAGGAATATAATCTGCCATAGAAAAACTAAGCCTTCTTAACCACTACATTATAATCCAATTTCGTGCTTTTGAAAACCTTTGACTAGAACTGACTGTAAAGTCGATCGCAGGCTTTGGAAAGAGAAACGTTGAGTTTACTGGCCAATTCAACGTATTCTTTCAACTCCTTGATGATGGATTCATAAATCGCTACTTCCTCAAGTGCTAGACGGGAAGTGTTTTCAAGATAGAAATAGGAAACCAGATAATCTCTTTTATTAAGCATGAGTTTCAAATCCTTGAAATCCTTGCTCGATAAGCCTTTATGAAGAGAGAAGAACTGGACGAGTTCTTCGCCAGAAAGAGATTTGTTCATCGTCAAATAAGCCTTGGCTAAAGCTTCAGCAGCCTCAGCAAGAGAACTAGCACCAGCCATATAAGGTGTTTCTTTTTCTTTGCTTTCGGTCAAGGTGATCACGCGATAGGCGTTCTTGATGGCGAACTGGGAAACCTGTAAAAAGTTACCGGTGAGATACGTAATGCTTTCTAAGTAAGTCATGTTCAATCTCCTACATATTAATAATATAGTAACAAAATTCTCAAAAAAACCCACACGAGGTGGGTTTCTTTAAATCAAGATTTGATTGAGGCTAAAACTACTCAGCCTTTTCTTTAACGTCCTTGACCTTCTTGCCGTTATAATAACCGCAGGATGGGCAAACGTGATGAGGCTTGATAACAGCGCCGCAATTAGAGCAAGTATAGGTGTTAACAGCTTTTAAAGCAGTGTGCTGTCTGACCTGACCCTGTTTTGCGTGGCCTCTTCTTCTGGTTGGAACTGCCATATGTCTTATCCTCCAATTTCTAATCTATGCTAAAACGCAAGGTTTATTATAAGACCTTGAGGTCATAAAGTAAAGAAGATAATTTATAACCTTTGGGTCTATTTTTCTAAGTCTTGTCAACATCCAAGACGATAAAGGTCCAGGTTTCCCTGGACCATAATCAAAACTACTTCCAGTCGATCGTGTGATACAAATCCAGATAAGCCTTAGCAGACTTCTTCCAGGAGTAATCACCCTTCATACCAACTTCCTGCATGTGGTCAATACCCTTGGCCCAATAGAGATCACAAGCTCTGAAATAGGCGTTGAGACAACCGAAGTAATCGTTGTTATAGAAGGTGAAGCCATTGGCTTCTTCACCCTTAGAAACATCAAAGACAGTATCATTTAAACCGCCGACATTCGAAACGATCGGCAAAGTACCATAACGCATGGAAATGAGCTGAGAAGTTCCACATGGTTCAAAATAAGAAGGCATAAGGAAGAAGTCACTAGCCGCATAAAGAAGATGGGCAAGCTCCTCATCATAACGCTTGACGAGGTAGACATTCTTATACTTGAAGGCTTCCGCCTGGAACTGCTCTTCCATCTCACCGGTACCGATGACAATCATCTTGGCATTCTTCTCCTCTAAATGAGGCATGATGTCGATGATTCTTTCCACACCCTTCTGGGCGGAAAGACGAGTGATGGCAGAGAAGAGTGGACCATCGAAGTCAGGATCCATACCAAGCTGTTCAAAGATGGCGCGTTTATTCTTTTTCTTGCCTTCTTTGACCGTGGCAAGATCATAGTTACAAACAATGTGAGTATCGGTCTTTGGATCCCAGATATCCGTATCCAAACCGTTGACGATACCAGAGAAATCATAATGTCTGCACCAGTCGATGATGGCACCTATGCCACCAAAACCGGTGTGGTCATTTAAGAGTTCCTGAGCGTGGGTAACAGAGACGGTGTTGATCTTATCAGCAGACATGATACCTGCCTTAAGATAGTTGAAGGAATCGCCAAGACGGACAAAACCGGAATCATAATAACCAGTAGAGAGGTTGAAGTAAGCACCCAAGTCATCTCTCTTAGCCCAACCCTGATACGCAGGATTGTGAATGGTCAAAACCGTCTTGATCGGTTTTGGATTATAAGAGAGAAGCAAAGGAAGCATAGCGGTCTGCCAGTCGTTGCAGTGGACAACATCATAATCGTTATGACGGGTGATGAAGGTGTTGACTGCCATGACAAAGCAAGCAAATCTTTCCGTATCATCGCCATAGCCATAAAGCTGGTCGCGGTCAAAGCGGTCCATGGCCGTGAAATAGAATTTGATACCATCTCTTTCGACCATGAAGACACCACAACCCTGGGTTCTCCAACTCATCTTGAAATCGAACTGGTCATAGAAACCTTCCATGATCTCCGGGAACTTCGTTCTCATCGGCAGATATAAAGGCATGATGACCGAGACATCTTCACCAAGTTTGGCAAGGGCCTTGCCATAAGAATAGATGAAATCTCCTAAGCCACCGCTTTTCGCGTAAGGAAGAGATTCACCAGTGACCAATAAGATTTTCATAGTTAGACAATATCTCCTCTCGCGATATAGATTGGTTCCTCTTTACTACCGATGACCTCAGCGACATGTAAGACCTGAGCATCACGGTCGATGACAGCATTTTCAACGTGTGTACCTTCGGAGATGACGACATCATTACCGATGACGGAATTGATGACTTCAGCACCCTTTTCGATACGGACATTTCTACCTAAGATAGAACCGGTGACCTTACCTTCGATGACACTACCGTTGGCAAGATAGGAATTGGTGACGTTAGAGCCAGCTCTGCACTGAACAGGAACCGTATCATAGGTTCTGGTGTGGAGTGGCCAATCTTCCTGGAATAAGGAATCGAAGACCTTGCGGTCGAGAAGTTCCAAAGAGTATTCCAAATAATGTGGAAGAGAGTCAAAATCACGGACATAGCCTTCAAACTTGGCAGTTCTGATCATGACGGTTGGAGCAAGATACTTCAAGCAGTCATCAAGGTTGAAGAAGCTAGAAGTGCTTCTTGCGTATTCGACTAAGGATTCCAACATTGGATAGTCTAAGATGAGACAACCCATGGAGATATCACCGCTATCTTCATCGCCCATATTGGTTTCCATACGGTTGACTTTACCTCTGGAAGAGATACCGATCTTATCGGCACCGATGAAGTGATTTCTTAAGCCGTTTTCAACGTGCGTATATAACAAGGTGATACGATCGCCACTGGCGACATGTTCATCTAACAACTTGCTGAAGTCCGCTTCATAGACAAAGTTTGGCGAGACGATGATGACATAATCTGGATGAACATCCTTGAAGAAAACCTTGTTTTCAATGATGTCAGCAATATCGGTGTTATAAGCCGGATTGGCGACATTTGGCTCATCGTAGAGAATTTCCAAGGCACCGCGTTTGGTGTTGGAGATCCAGCTACGGCCGTTGCCGACATGCTTAGAAAGAGAACGGATATGGTTCTGACATAAGATACCCATGTTCAAGATGCCAGAGTTGAGGAAGTTGGAGAGAGGGAAGTCAATAAACGAATAACGACCTAAGAACGATGTAGAAGCCATTGGTCTATGCTGGGTTAAAGGACCAAATTCTGGATTGCCGAAGCAATCGATGATACCAGCTACTTTATATGCCATATTCCTTCTCCTTTTTACTTGTCTTCCTGAGCATTGACTAACGCGACGTTGTCAATCTCACCGATGACATCTTCTGAAACGACAGTCTTGGCGCCGATGATGGCGTTTTCAATCTTGACGCCCTTCTTGACGACGGCGGCAGGAAGGATGACACAGTTCTTGACCTTAGCACCCTTTTCAACAATCGCTTCATTGCAGATGACAGAGTGAATGACCTTACCATAGATCTGTGCACCCTGGTTGATGACAGAATCCTCAACCTTAGCGCTTGGAGCGATATACTGTGGACGAGATGCTGTATCCGCAGAATAGATCTTGAAACGGGAAGAGAAGAGCTGTAATTCACAATTTGGATCAAGTAAATCCATATTGGCTTCCCATAAGGACTGGACGGTACCGACGTCCTTCCAATAGCCCTTGAATGGATAAGCAAACAATCTCTTCTTGGCACCAAGAAGGGTTGGAAGAATATTCTTACCGAAGTCGTGATCAGACTTTTCATCCTTGGCGTCTTCGATCAACGCTTTTCTCAATAAATCATAGGTGAAGATATAAATACCCATGGAAGCATAATCAGACTTTGGAACCTTTGGTTTTTCCTGGAACTCGTTGATCAAGTTCTTTTCATCAGCGACAACGATACCAAATCTTGGCGCTTCAGCCATTGGAACCTTGATACAGGCGATGGTGACATCGGCCTGATTGCTCTTATGGAACTTGAGCATGTCAGAATAATCCATCTTGTAGATGTGGTCACCAGAAAGGATGACGACATACTTACAATGAGTCTTATCTAACCAGTCGATGTTCTGATAGATTGCATCGGCTGTACCCAAATACCAGGAGGCACCCGATGGGGTTTCTCTTGGTGGCAAGATACTGGCAAGCGCGTTGGTGCCGTTAAGACCCCAGTTACGACCAGAACCGATGTAGTTATTTAAATCCGTGGATTCATATTGTGTGGCCACACCCACGGCATTGATACCGCTGTTGGCAACATTGCTAAGTGGGAAATCGATAATACGATATTTACCACCGAAAAAGACTGCTGGTTTTGCAACCTTAGCCGTAAGTGATTTCAGTCGGGTGCCTCGGCCACCGGCGAGAATCATGGCTACCATTTCTTCCTTCATAAAAAAGCCTCCTGTTTGTAACCGCTTTCTAACTTATTTATTATATATCAAATATACCTATTATAACTAGGGTTTTAACTGATTTTGAACACTTTTTTACATTTGTTGTTTTACGAGTACAAAACAATCATTATTACTCATAAAAGCGCAGGCAAAAAGCCGTCCGAAGACGGCTTATAAACAATTATTTATCCTTTAAGGATTCGGCGTTGGCATCCGGAATTCGCATCTGGGTTCCATCGACGACTTCCACTGGCTCTGATTCCACCTTACCTTCACGCTTGTCCTTTTCCTGATAGACATCAATGTAAGAACGCTTGCGCTTGTCTTCATGGATGGTGACCAAGATGAGATCGACATAAGAGACAAGGTCACGAAGTTTTTCACTCGGTGTAGATAAGATACACTGCAAACCGAACTGACGTAACAAATCGGTTGACTTCATGATACGAGCAGAGTCCATCTTAGAGAAGGCTTCATCAAAGATGACCAGTCTTAAGGTATTGCTATCCGCCGCATTGTTGACACGACACAACTGAGCAAAAGAGGCCAAGATAGAGATGTAGAAAGGCGTCTGAGTTTCACCACCGGACTGGGAGGTGAAAGAACGACCAAGAGAGATGGTCTGGGTGTTTGGACCAAGACCTCTGGTGACGAGTAAGTCAAAGATGATGTAGGTGGTATAGGTGGTGAAAGTATGAATGTTTCTCAAGACCTGTTCACGCTGTTCACCAGTGGCGGAGGTGGAAGAAGAGATGAGACCAAATAAATCATCCATGGTGGACTTATACTTCTCCATGAAGAGGTTTTCGGCATCGCCGGCCTTCAAAAGAAGTGGGTCCATGATCATGTTGTAGTATTCTAAATAGTCCTTATTTGGCGAGACTTTAAACTGATAGGAGTCTCTGCCAAAGTGAGAATCGCTCAAAGCCTTATTGAGTTCATCGATCTGAGAATAGACCGTCTCAATGGCGGTTCTAAGCTTATAGATGAAGTCATCCTTGAATTCACGGATGGAGTCTTCATGAGCTTTTTCAATCTTCTGTTCATAATCCGGAAGCATGACTTTGGAGATGGTTTCTAGTTCACGGTCGAATTCGAGGTTGGACTTTTCATTCTGTAAGTCATAGTTGAGGTGATATTGCGCACAATAATCACTTCTAAGTTTCATCAAGGCCGAACGGTCGCGATTGGTCTTGTTCTGGGCCTGGACGAATTCACGATAGGCTTCGACTCTGATCTGCGCAAGGGTGAGACCCTGTTCATCAAGAAGCTTGTTGAAGAATGGTTCATATTCTTCATTGACAACATCGCCATCAAAGCCATCAAGCGCCTTCTTGTTTTCGTTCATGACGGAGCTAGCGGCTGGTAAATCTTCACCGTTGATACGCTTGGTATCGGCTAAGATCTGACCGCGTTCGGTAAGCAGGTCATTTCTTTTGGCATTGAGTTCTCTGGCTCTCTGTTGTAATTCATAGATCTTGCTATCCACCGCCGACATATCGCCTTTGGCAACCGACTTCATCTCATTTTCGACTTCCGCAATGGAGGCCTGAAGAGGAGCGATATCATTGGCTTTGGCAATATCAGCAGCATAGGTTTCACATTCTGCTTCAGACATGACCTGTAAGGTAAGGAGAGTCTGAAGTTTGTTTAAAGCCTCAGAGATCAAAGAATACTTCTTGTTCATCGCCTGATAATCGGCGCTGGAGACGGCTTTGGCGTTGTTGCTGACCTGGGTACCAAGATAGAAGATACGGGCGTTAGCCTTATTGAGATACCAGGTAGCAAAGCCGCGATAACCAGTACAGTCAGAAAGTAAACCGGAACCGGAATTTCTGGCTTCTTCAAAAGTGTAGCACTTCTTGATACGGCCTAAAAGATAATCGGTATAGGCTCTCGCACCCTTATCCTTGGTGTCGATCAGTTCTGCGACGGAACCTTCATCGGCAACGATATTATTGGCTAAAAGACGTTCACTATCGACCAAAGAGACATGATAGTAGTGATACGTGTCAGTGAGTTCTTTTAACAAGCGGTTGGCTTCTTCATAGTAGCGTGGGTTGACAAAGAAGTTGAACTTCTGGTTGAACAAGACCGCTTCTAAGGCCATGGTCCATTCGGGATCATTGACATCGACAAGGTCACAATAGATGTTGACGTAAGCATCAGAGTGTCTGGCCTTAAGAGAAGTCTCTAAGGCTTCCTTGATGTTCATATAGACAGGGCCAAGCTTATCAAATGGCTTCTTACCCTGGTTGACAGCGGATAAATCAGACTGTAAAGCCTGTAACTTACCAGAGACATTGTAGAATTCCTTGTTCAAGGTAGAACGTAAGGCGATGACCTGTTCACGCATGTTATCCATGTCGTTACGGAAGGTCTTGACGGCATCGAATTCCACTTCGTTGTTGTCGATAGACTCCATGATGTTCTTGGCTTCGATGGAGATATCCTGGCAAAGGTCTAATAACTGTTCGAATGGTTCCTTGATCTCATCGCCGAGCTTACTAGCGTCAAAATCACGATAGTAATTAGCAAATTCCTGGCATGTACGATCATAGGTGTCGGCATATCTGGTCAAGGTGGTGATGACCTGATTGATCTGAATCTGGATGGCGGAGATCTGTCTCATGATGCCATCTTTCTTCATAGATAACTTTTCCGTCAAGGAATAGTTATCATTTTGTAAACGTTTGGCGTTATAGGAGTTTAAATCGCTGTTTAAATCTTCTAACTGTGAATCTAATCTACCGAGTTCATCGCCGATCAAGACAAGGCGGTCGTTATCTTTCTTGAGTCTTTCATTTAAGATATCGATCTTCTTCTTGCTTTCTTCATAAGAGACACGAGCGTTGACATAGTTGAGCATGTCAATACGTCTGTCATAGGAACGAAGTTCGTTATAGGTCTCCTGAATCTTTTGTAAGATTTCAACCTTGTTTTTTAAGTCCTTGGCCTGGGCTTCTAAGATCTTGTACTGTTCGATATTCTTCTGCATTGGGGTGATATCGACATTCAAGTCCGCATCACAGATGTATTCGGTGATAAACGAAGAGATATTAGAAATTGGGGCAAAGGAGACAGCCTTCTTGAACAAGGCAAAATACTTATCAGGCAGGTTACCAAAGGCTTCCTTGATGAAAGCCTGATAATCAGCATCCGTATCAAAGAAACGGAAGTGATTGACCTTGTAGTTTTCTCTGACATAACTGGCAAGTTCACGATACATCATCGGACGAACCTTGCTCTTGACCTTTTCCGTGTCGGAGTTAGAGAAACCATTTTCCGGGAAGCCGGAATCTAAATAGAAGTAGTGTTTATCGATCTTATCAGTGATATCGACATCAAAACAGGCACCGACGGTAAAAGTTCTGTTTTCCACGTCGTCAAAGATTTCAATAGCGATATAGGAGGTGAAAGGATTACCACTTCTCAAATTGACGATGGAGCCATCATCCTTGACGCCGGTCTGACCTCTCAAATAAGAGATTAAATTACGACCGCTACGGCCTTTTTCATTGGCAGCTTTATTGAAGTTATCTGGTCTGGTGGTACCCAAGATGATGATCTGCAAAGCATCGATGATGGTTGACTTACCAGTACCGTTTGGACCGGTAAGGAAGGTGATATTTTTAATATCAGTGGTGACATTGGCAAAGTAATGCCAGTTGATCAATCTTAATTTCTGGAGAGTTTTCATTAATTGTTACCTCCCTCATCTTCCACCGGGATGTCCATACCCATCTTTGGGGTGATCTTTTCCTTGGCGGGCATATCAAACAAAGAAGGAGAATGATCATCTTCCTCTTCTTCAGGACGGGTAAGGAAGGTGTATAAGGCGTTTAACTTTTCACTGGAGATGACATAACGGATGGTTGGCATGATGAAGAAAGTGTAGGTAGGATCACCATAGGAGTTGGTGGCACGAGAAACCACATTGAAACCATCTAAGGTACGTAAGATAGAACCGATGGTCTGACTGGAAAGTCTCTTAGAGACATTGGATAAACCAAGTTCCTGAACCAAGGTCATCATCTGACCAGAGGTCATCAAGACTTCAGTCTCAGCTGGGGCCTTTTCAATCTGACCTTCATAGTAGGAACGCAAGGCAAAGACGACAAGAGTGGTCGTCGGATCCATACGGAAGTGATTTCTTTCAGCACCCGAAGTGACAAAGATGATACCGTCTTCGTCATTCTTGGATAAGGTCATATCCATGTAGGATAAGTATTCTTCAAACACCGAGTAATATCTTTCGATGAACATATAGCCTGGATCGGCTCTAAACATACGGCTTTTACGATCGTAGCTCTTTCTGACGATATAGCACTGATATAACAGGTCATTGACCGTTTCGGAGAAGAGCGAACGATCACCGCGGCTCATTTTCTCATATTCTTCCACAAACATGTTTATCTAGCTCCTCTTCTTTGTTTGACCCTCGTAAACTTGTACAAAGGCATGTAGTAACCGGCAAATTCAACGCGATCTTGCACTTTTTCCGCTTTAAACGGAATCAGACCGAGCATCGCTTTTAAGGTGCCAAGGATGGTCAAGACGAGTTCATCGGTATCCACAACCGTGATATCGGTGGTCAACATCTCTTCTTTGGTACCCATATTTCTCTCCATGAATTCCGCAATGGAACGATCGGAGAAACGATTCAGTTCATTATCAAGAACATCTGTCATGAAGGTGATAGCTTCATCAGGGAAGATATCATCAGCCATCGGCAGAGGTTCCTCATCAAATTCCACACTCTTTCTCTTGAACGGCATCTGCATGGAGAAAGAATCCAGATAACCCTGACGGAAGAAGGACAAGGAATCGCTGGCTTTGCTTAACGTCGGCATTTCCTCATAACGAAGAGCGGGGTTAGATTTGATTTCGGTTGCCAGAGCAAGAATGATGCGGTCGACCTTACCTTTGACCGTCTTATCGGTGCTGGAAAGGTAATTGACCTTCTTCTGCACGGCTTCAGTGTAGTTGGCGTTAGCTTCATCAATCTCGTTAAAGGCGGAAGCGAGGCGGGAGAAGATATCGATGATATTGGAAATCAGTTTGATGATATTGGTGGTGACTTCGCTGGTCTCTTTGTTACGATTTGCCGGTTCTGTCTTGGCCTCTTTGACCAAAAGTGTGATGATACGCTCACTCGAGAGCCACTTCTTTAAAATGGCGATGGTCGGTTGGGCGTATAAGCCAAGAGAGTCAAACGTCTTCATCGGATGGTAATACTTTTCCGAGACATCGACTCTATATTCATCAAAGTGCTGCTTTAACGCGACATTTGGATCAAGGACATGCGTGAGTCGGTTTCCAAAGACAAGAATCTGCTGTCTGAGCAAAGTGACGTTCATTTCCAGTTCATCGGCGTTAGCTTTGGCGTTTAAAAGCGAACGATACATGTAATCGTCTTCTTTTTCGTCTTCCATCTTCAGTTCCGCATACGTCTGATGAACCAAAGGTAAGTAAGAACCAGCGTCGCTGGTCAAATCATTGAGCAACTTCAAAAACTGAATGGAGTAGGCAGGGATGAAGATGTTCTCAATCTTGGTCTTGGGATCCTTGGAGATGATATACCAGCCGCACTTGGCTAACTTTCTGACGATGTAGTTGACCTTGGCGCCTAAGACCGAAGAAGAGTCATCCGGGTTCAAGATAGCTTCGACGTCAACCTGTTCATCTTCCCCTTTGTCATCCAGTCTATCGGTCTCAATTGAAAACAACTCAAGGATTTCTTCACCTTGAGAGCGTAAAAACTGGACATAATCTGTCTTTTTGATGTCCGTTTTATAAATTTTGAGCATGTAATAGAGGGAAACAAGAGAGAATGCGTATATCGTTTTATATTTACGGGAGAGCGGAGAAAAGAGGTCTTCCGGTACTTTATCAAATAATCTATTCACAACTTTGCCACCTTCTTTTAATCACTAGTTAAAATTATAATAAATCCAAAACTTGAATACAATGAATTACAGCGAATTTTTCGCACTTTTTCATGAGCGAAAACAAAGAAACAACTTTTCACTCACAATATGTATACGCATGTGTTTCAACCTCCGATTTTTGCTTTTCTTTTTCTTTTTATATATATAAAAACGTGTATAATATGGCTGTGAACAGAAAACGTGTGCTTGTCAAAGGGCTGGTGAGCCAAAAGAGAATTCCAGAAATCGATTTGTTGCGAGGGATACCAATCTTCCTTGTGGTCCTTTTTCATTTCTGCTGGATCTTCCCTAATGTACTTTTCTCGTTTTCTAACTGCTATGAGATGTTAGAAACGCATCCAAATCTAGCCGATTTTATCTTGTTTTTAAGCCAGGATATCTTAGCTGGAGATGGTGTCATTCACACCTATTTGGTCCCGTTATTTGGTGGTTTATTCATCTTTGTCTGTGGTATTTCCAGCGTCTTTTCCAGGAACAATCTGAAAAGAGCGGGATTGTTATGGCTAGCCGCCTTCTTAATTTCTCTTGTCACCTTAGCGGCTTCTTATATCTTACAGACAAGTTTATTTATCGGCTGGGGTGTCATTCACTTGATGGCTTTTTCCATCCTTCTATACGCTTTTATTGAACTATTCTTTAGAAAGATATTTCAAAAAGAAGTTCCCATCACCTTTTGTCTTGTAGTTTCCGTTCTGTTCTTCTTCATTGCCATCTTCTTCTGGACTGGTTTTAATCCTATTAACAGAGCATATATTGAGACATGGCCAGTAAAAGTATGCCTGGATTTGCCTCTAGAACGGCTAGCAAAGGAACCACTTTCATTGCTGTTTGAGGCTGTCGGAAGATACCAAGGAAATGTCGATTGGTGGCCAATTTTTCCTTACACAGGGGTCATTTTTCTAGGAATTGCCTTTGGCAAACTCTTGTACGGTAAACAAAAAAGGAGTAAAATGCCTTGTCTTAATCGGTGTGTACTACTCAAGCCTTTCTGCTTTATCGGGCAACACACCCTCTATATTTATCTAGCACATCAACCACTCATTATAGTTGTACTTGTGGTCGTTTTCTTAATTATGGGGTTTAAATTCTAATATGGAACAATCCGTTATGACACTTTATCAGGATATCGCACAATATAGCAAGAGTACCAACATTGCTATCTATTTCCGCAATGAGAAAATCCGTTATGTCGATCTTCTTAATAGAGTCAACATCCTGGCGGATCACTTCTACTCTCTTGGCATTCATAGAGATAGTGTTGTTTCCTTATTATCCTATAATTGTCCAGAAGCCATCATCGCTCTATACGCGTTAAATAAAATCGGAGCCATCGTCTCCATTCTTCATCCTTTGATTCCCGTCAAAGGTCTATCTGATTCCATCAAGGATACCAAATCAGAGTATCTCATCATTTTAGATGCTCGTTATTCCGCCTATAAAGAAGAATTGAAAGGTTTAAATATCCAGACTTACTTCATCACCGCCTTAGTCGACCTCAGCTTCTTTGAAAAGGGCGGGTATAAAAAGAAATACTTTACCGAGCTCAGCGATGTCGATCAAAGCAAAGTCTTAACCTCCACGGATAAGAAATTCAAATTCGTCAGCGAAATTGAAATCAACAACGACCCCCAGAAAGTCAGCTTCTATCTCCGTTCTGGTGGAACCACCAATCATATCAAGACCGTCGCCTTGAACGATAAGGCCATCCGTTATGCCGGCAGCCGAGCCGGTGATATTCTCTCTCGTGATTTTATCGGTTTATCGATGTTAGGTGTCTTACCGATCTTCCACGGCTTTGGTCTTTCTATGGGCATCCATGCTCCTTTGATGCATAACGCCTCTATCTACCTCATGATGAAATTTGACGGCGATGAAATCGCCACTGCCATCAACAAGAAGCAACTCAACTTATTATTGGCGGTCCCTTACATGATCAATAGACTCATGCAGAATCCAAAGTTCCGTTCCAGCAACTTATCCAATTTATACATGACCTTTGTCGGCGCGGACAAGATCAGTGAGACTTTAGTCACTGAATTCAATGAGTTGATGAAGAAACATGGTTCTCAAAACCGTATCTATGAAGGCTATGGTCAGACCGAGATTGTCACTGTCGGCTTTGTCAACACCATCAACGACCACCGCATGGGTTCGGTCGGCAAACCTTTAGATGGCCTTCGTGTCAAAATCGTCAACCCTGAAGACCGTAGAAAAGAACTTCCGGTTGGTGAAGATGGTGAAATCCTGATCACCGGCCCATCCAATTGTCTTGGCTATCTCAACACGCCAAAGAATCGTCAGCCATTCTTCACGGACGCCAAAAAAATCACCTATATCGGCACTGGTGATATCGGCCATGTCGATGAGGATGGTTATCTCTACTTCAAGAACCGTTATAACGATGTCGTGAAAATCGCTGGCTTCAATGTCTATCTTGCTGACATTGAAAACCTCGCCGATGAAATTGATGGCGTTGTCGATGCGGCTGCCATCTATGTCTCCAAAGAAGAACATCCCTATATCCACCTCTATGTGGAAAACCACAGCAAGGATGACAAGCTTCTCAAAGAAGAATTGCTCAATCACTTAAAAGCGCACTTGATCAAATATTCTCTTCCAGAAAAAGTCTCCATCTTACCTCACTTCCCCAGAACCAGCGTCGGTAAGATTGATAAGAAAGCATTGATTCACTTTTAAAAAGGATATTCGCCCCGAAAAGCGAATATCCTTTTTTAAATTAGATAGTATGTGTGTTAGAAGAGTACTGAACTTTCTTAGCCTTCTCTTCTTTGTAGTTGTTGAGTTTCATGATCATGTTAAGATCATTCTCTTTCAACTCTTTTAACTTCGCCTCGACTCTCTCTTGAGCGATTGCGGCGATCTGACCTGTGGTCATCTTTTCATATTCTTCTGGCATGATTGGCTGACAATAGGCGACCTGAAGAGGATACTTATGATAATGATAATGTGGATCCATACTTCTTTCCGTCAACCAAGCGGCAACAGGAACGATTGGTAAATCCAAACGAGTGGCAATCTTAAAACTACCACCCTTGAACTCGGCCATCGGGAAATTTGGGCCTTTGGATCTGGTACCTTCTGGATAGACACAGAAGGATAAATCTGGTTGGGCCTTTAAGAGATTGTTGATCTCACGGAAGACTTTGATTTCACTTCTCAAGTCTTCACGGTCGATAAACGCACCATCGATGGAACGCAAGACCGTAGAGACAAATGGCATCTTCAAGATCTGCTTCTTACCTAAGAAGGTGACAGGACGATCGGAATAGGCCATGAAGAAGATCGGGTCGAGAACAGAGACGTGATTCGAAACAAACAAGACCTGGCCTTTGGCTTTCTCTAAATTTTCCTGACCGGTGATGATGAATTCTGTCTTGAAGGCACGCTTGGCAAGTCTTTTACCTAACGCGTTGGCATAGGCGTGTTTTTCTTTGACCGTATATTTCTCTGGGTGTCTTAAATAACGTTTGCAGTGATGGGCACCCCACATGATGCTAGGTCCACCCGTGCAGACCATACGAATCCATTTACATAATTGTCTCATGATTAGTTAACCTCCTTGGTGTCTAAAGAGACTTTCATAACTTTCTTCTCATAGAAGATATTAAATGATAAGGCATTGATGATTGCCATCTTCATGAAGAAGCCACCATCATTGATGATGCCCGTATCATTGAAGACGAGATTGACATAGTTTTCAAACTCATACATGAAGGAATCCTTGCTTGGATTGAAAATCATATGGACATTGCAGTCAGCAAATTCATACCTGATCTTCAAGGCGCCATGTTCCAGGTTTTCAAAAGTGATTCTGTTATTCTCTAACAAGAAGTCATATTCATCACCCGCCAACTGAATTATACGCTTCTTCATCTTGATGGCTTCCTGGAAGAAGCGATACATCTCTTCATTCTTATCCAACAAGTCATAATGGAAACCATTGATTTCATCGCCGGCATTATAAGAGTTGCCCATCTTCTGTTTGCTGCCACCGATTTCCTGTCCCTGATGGAACAGTGGAATACCACCAGCAATAAGGATTGCCGCCGTACACAATTTGATACGCTTCTTGACTTCTTCTTCATTGTCATCCGGACAAGCGATTCTGATCTTATCATACAGTGTATGATTGTCATGACATTCGACGTAGTTGACCGATTGAACCGGACGGTCAAACATCGGAGCAAAGGCTAATGCAACCGCGCTACCAAGCAAAACATGTTTAAAACCGTCACGATAGTTGGTATCTCCTAAAAGATAGCCTCTAACGCCGATTTCACTCTCATTAGATTTACCTTTAGCAATATCACGGAATCTATCATTGAAGAAGGAAGCATACGGCATGGCATGGGCATTATAATAGCTGGCTTTCTGTTCGCCAGGAAGCGCAGTCCATAAATCCCAACCTTCACCATAATAAAGAATATTTGGTTTCATCTCCGTTAAGGCATCATAGCCAGTCTTGATGGTCTCGATATCCAAAATACCCATCAAGTCGAAACGGAAACCATCGACATCATAAAAATCAACTAAGTGCTTCAGAGAGTCGATGATGAGTTTTCTGACCATGTAGTTACGAGATTCTAAATCGTTACCACAACCAGAACCATTGGATAATCTACCCTCGCCATCGGCGCGGTAGTAATACTTCGGAACAAACTTGTTCAACGGGTTGAATATCGTGGAATAGACGTGATTATAAACGACATCAAGAGTGACTCTCATACCTTCGTTATGAAGCGCACCGACAAGTTCTCTCAACTCTAAAACTCGGGCATATGGCTCATAAGGGTCGCTAGAATAAGAACCTTCCGGAGAGAAGAAACTGGCCGGGTCATAACCCCAGTTATACATCGAAAACGGATCATCTTCATCCACGGTCTGGAAGTCCAGTACCGGCATGAGCTGAATGTGGCTTACGCCGAGGCTAGCAAGATAATCTAAACCGA
>Ga0326511_10001936_pt1 | contig 17014 bp, 16 predicted proteins | sample 0_2496_0518_D_FD_203701 | JGI IMG/M metagenome (GOLD analysis project Ga0326511, IMG submission 203701) | Bovine rumen microbial communities from UC Davis, California, United States - 0_2496_0518 | ecosystem: Host-associated > Mammals > Digestive system > Stomach > Rumen | place: USA...
GAGGAGGTGAAGTAATCCGCAATAAGCAACAATAAGAAAATCATAAGAAAGTGGTGTAATCCAAGTGGTTACGCCACTTTTTCTTATTGTTAAATTTTGTTTTAACTCTTGCGTATTTCGGATTTTTGGGGTAATTTTGCATCATATTTGCGACACGACTTATTAGTAGAAAAGATTAAACTTATAAATACTTGTCGCTACTTAGATGGTTTAAATAGTAGAAAAGATATGCCTGCATTAAAATTCGAGATTAAAAGGAAGTGCGAAGTCTGTGGAAGCATTTTCATTGCCAAGACACTTGACTCCAAGTGTTGCTCTGAGAAATGTATGAAGGTTGCATGGAAGCGGAGAAAGGATGAGGAAAAGAAACAAGAACGGCTCAAAGCAATAGCCGACCAGGTTCCTGACTATCGTGATTATATCTCCATCCCTGAAGCTGTTGCCATGTATGGAGTCGGCAGAGATACTTTGTACCGACTTATTCGCATTGGCCAGATACAAAGCATCAATCTTGGTGCCAGACTGACCCGCATTAACAGGAAGGACATAGACAAGATGTTTCCAAAGCGGTTTGAGAAGCCAAAGAAAGACAAAGATCTTGTTCCATTATACAACATGGAGCCTGAGAACTGCTATACTATTGGCGAAATTTCAAAGAAGTATAGAATAGATGATAGCACGGTTTGGGCCCACATCAGGAAATACTCCATCCCAACCCGCCAGATTGGTAACTATGTATACGCACCTAAAAAGGAAATTGACAAACTTTACAAGAGCTTATGAAGAAACCATTAGCACATACGAAAGTAACGGTAAAACTCCGCAAGTCACAATACAAAGAGGAATGGTACCTGATAGTGGAAGCCTACCCAGTAGTCAAGGCTGGCAATAAGATTGAACGGATTGTTGAGTCTGTTAACAGAAGCATCACCACACCAATTTGGGATAAATCCTCCTCCACCCGTTCTTCAGGATTCAAGCCTAAACGTGACATCAACGGCATTATCATGTGCCGTTCTGCCCTCGATCAGGAATCCTGTATCTACGCTGACAACGTAAGGAAGCTACGCCAGCATGAATACGACAACCAATCCCTATACACAGACAAAGAGAGTGAGATTGCTGCACAGAACGAACGTTCCGAACAGGACTTTATCGAGTATTTCAAGAAAATCACCTACACGCACCATCCCAATGCATCTAAGTCCATCATCATCAATTGGGAACGAGTTGGTGTCCTGCTAGGTCTCTTTTCTAAAGGTGAGCCAATACCGTTTAACTCTATTTCAGTTAAGCTTCTCGAAGAACTAAAGCTTTTCATGCAGACAGCTCCACAAGGAGGAAAGAAAGGCGGCACAGTTTCTCAGAACACAGCTTCCACCTATTTCTCAATTGTCAAGGCTGGACTGAAACAGGCATTCGTTGACGAATACCTAACAGTTGATATGAGCGAAAAAGTAAAGAACATCCCAACTAAAGAAAGTCGTCGTGAAGTTCTTACCATTGAAGAGGTAAACCAACTGGCAGATACCCCATGTAAGAATAACATTTTGCGGCGAGCTTCATTCTTCTCCATCCTGACAGGCTTACGTCATTGCGACATCCAAGCACTTAAGTGGGGACAACTCGTCAGACATAACGACTCTTGGCGCATAAACTTTGACCAAGAGAAAACCGATGGTGTTGAATATATGCCTATCTCAGACCAAGCTTATGAGTTATGCGGAGAAAGGCGTGACCCTGACAGATTGGTGTTTGAAGGTCTTATGGATCCTTCATGGATCAATCGACCCGTCAAAAAGTGGATTGAAGCGGCAGGTATAACCAAGCACATAACTTTTCACTGCTTCAGGCATAGCTACGCAACAATCCAGCTAACCAACGGAACAGATATCTATACCCTGAGTAAGATGATGGGACACACCAATGTAAGGACAACTCAAATCTATGGAAAAATAGTAGATTCAAAGAAAGAAAAGGCCGCTCAAGCCATTTCTATCGATAATCTCAGCAAAAAGAAGGAGGACTAGTAGCACCTCGTTCATTTTCAGCGGTTTACACACAATTTGGTGGGAGATTGGAGAGTATTAGCACCACCTCCCACCACTTCTTCCACCACATTTTTCTTCATTCTTATCCATTTTTAGCCCAATTCCTATAAACCAAGACATAAATAACCTTGGTTTATTATTGTTTTCTATCTTTTCGCGAAAGACAAATAATAATGCACGTTAAATAAATTGGTGACGACCTGGTGGAAAGTTAACAAAAAAAGTCACTATTAAAATAATCCCGACCTTTGCGTCAGAATTTTAAATTTTAAAATGATGACGCAGATAAAAAACTTAGAAGAAATGCCTCAGGCATTGAACTACCTAATTTCAAAGGTGGAGAGTTTAGAAGAGCTGGTGAACGAGCTAAGCATCCAGAAAGATACTCCAGAACAGCCTGAATGGATGGATATAGACGGACTTCGCCAATATCTTCCATCCCATCCCGCCAAACAGACCATCTATGGCTGGGTCAACGATAAGCTTATACCTTATTATAAGACATCCAAGAAGTTGACCTTTAAAAAGTCTGAGATTGATGAGTGGCTACACCAAGGTCGCAGAAAAAGTACAGAAGATTTGCAGCGAGAGGCCAGTGAGTTTATCAACCTCAAAAGAAAGAAAGGAGGTATAGTATGATTGACATTGACAATCTAACAAATCAGATTCATGCAGAAGTGGAAGGAGTTGCTGAGACAGGCTTCCCCTTGGAAGTATACCCAGAGGCTATACAAAAGATCGTGTATGAGTTGGTGATTTACGAAAACTTCAACCTGGAATACGCGTCAGCAGTTATGCTATCTGTATTTGCTACAGCCCTTGGCAATACCCTCCGTGTGAACATCAAGGGTAAGTGGGTCGCAAGCTGTGCTCTTTACATGATGTTAGTAGGAAGAGCTGGACTTGGTAAGACCCCACCTCTCAACTTTCTGTACTGCCCTATCCGCACCTATGACCAGTTGATGCTCGATAAAGCCCGTCAGGAATACGAACAGTATAAGCAACTGATAGGAAAGAAAGAGAATGACACGTCAGAGGATACAGAGAAACCTCACTTGGCTCAGACCATCATCTCCGACTTCACACAAGAGGCCATGCTGAGTGTGCATTATGACAATCCTCGTGGTATCGCTCTGGTTGTTGACGAGATTATAGCTCTCTTTAACTCTGCTAAGCGTTATAGTACCAAGAGCAATCTGATACAAGACCTTCTGTCTGCCTATAGCGGAAATCCGCTAAAAGCAGTCAGAAAGTCCGAGCTTCTTCCTCTGTATATACCCATTCCTTGTATCAACATTATTGGCAGTATCCAGACAGGCTTACTCCATGAAGTAATGACGAAAGAGTATGTTTCCAACGGATTAATGGACCGTTTCTTATTTGTATACCCCAAGAACAAGAAGATTCCAGAATGGCAACTTGGGGTTGATAAGAAGCAGTGTCCTGATACGATGGGTAAATGGACTGCCATCATCAGAAAAGTTTTAGAGATCCCTACACCTATCAAGGAAGATGGAATAACCATTGAGCCTAAAGTTCTGGAGCTTACAGAAGAGGCTATGCATTATTTCTACTCATGGAATAATGGCATCGTTAACAAGATTAACGCTATTGAGGATGACAACGAGGTGGAAAGTCGTAGTATGAAACTCAATGGCAATGCTGCCCGCCTGGCCTTAATACTGCAAGCAATGAGATGGGCTGTTGGGGAGAGCAGATTAGACTATATCGACCTCGAGTCAGTAAAAGGAGCCATCCGACTTGTTGATTATTTTGAGGAATCCTATCAAAGGGTAAAGGCTTCACTTCCTACCGAGTCCTATAGTAAGAACGGAGACGATTGGCTTATGCTTGTTAGTGAAACCTTCACTTCAGCTGAAGCAGAAGCTGCTGGTATGAGATTGGGGCTTTCACGTCGTACGGTCTATAGTTCTCTCAAGAGACTAAGTGAATCCAACCATCCCACGATAAAGAGAGAAAAACAAGGAGTCTATTCTAAGATTGTGAATGATTGCACTTCTGCACAATGCACTTCTGCACTCTCGGATTCTGACACGCCAGCATCCTGCAGTGAAGAGAAAGTGCAGAGTGCAGAAGTGCAGAGTGCAGCCGATGCACAGGAAGGAGGCAGCAATGAGTGATTACAGATTCCACCTTCAGAAGTACAAGCCTGGCATTAAGACAACCTGTCCTGAGTGTAAGAAGCCACGCTGCTTTACCCGCTATGTTGACGAAGAAGGCATTATAGTGTTTCCTGACTATGTAGGCAGATGTGACCATGAGAATAGTTGTGATTATCACTATACCCCTAAGGACTATTTTCATGATAAGCCTGATGAGAAGCCGAACGACTGGAAGGATGACACACCTATTATATATAATAAGGTGGCGAAGTCGGCAAAAGCAGAAGAGCAATCTCAGCCCGTAGAGCCATCACTCATTCCCTACGAGTATGTTCAGAAGAGTATTGCCGGATTCGACATCAATCCTCTCTATACTTATCTCTGCGGTGTCTTAGGCAAAGATGAAACCAAGCGTATATTCCAATTGTATATCGTTGGAACAGGAAAGAAGTGGGGCGGCTGTACTGTCTTCTGGCAGATAGATATCAACGGGAAAGTCCGGGCAGGCAAACTGATGGGTTATAATCGTGAGACGGGCCACCGTGTCAAAGAGCCAATGAGTCAGGTCACATGGGCGCACTCAGCATTGAAGCTGCCTGACTTCCATCTGGTTCAGTGCTTGTTTGGCGAACATCTCCTTCGAGAGAAGCCTACTGCAACCATTGCTTTGGTTGAGAGTGAAAAGACAGCTCTCATCATGTCTCACTATATGCCCGATTTCTTATGGTTGGCAACAGGTGGCATGGACGGTTGCTTCAATGAGAAAACGATGCAGGTACTACGAGGACGAACCGTAGTTCTCTTTCCTGACCTTGGAGGATGGGATAAGTGGCAGAAAAAGTCACAGGTATTGAAGCCCATCTGTAAACGACTCATCATGTCTAACGTGATAGAGAAACAAGCTAACGATGAACATCGCCAACAAGGCCTCGACATTGCAGATTTCTTCTTGATGAAGCCAACCGCTCATGAGATACTGGCCGATATGATAAGACGAAATTCTGCTGTTCAGCTGCTTGTTGACAAGTTCAGCCTGGAGATCTGCGAAGAGGAAGAATATACTCAGACATCATCAAAAGGGAGTCACATATGAGGTTAAGAATTATCAGTATTTTCAGGGGATTGCAGGGGATTGCAAGTGTATGTTTTGAGTACCTCAAAACCCCTGCTAAAAGGCAGGCGTACGATTAGCATTGCTACCACTTGCTATCCACTTGTACCCCCTGAAAATGCTATAGATGAGGAATTAGTTAACGACAAAATTATACTATAATGGAAACAAAAAAGAAGAAAGGTGGAAGACCACCATTGGCGGAAAGCCAGAAGAAAGATTATGTTGTCAAACTCTGTTTTGACAAGGGACAGTATAACCTGATTGGATATAAATCCAAGAAGGCAGGATTGAGTAAAGCTGAGTATTGCCGCGAGGCTTCTCTTGACAATAAGATTACACCAGCGCTCACATCTGAGCAACTTGATGCCCTAAGGAAGTTATCTGGTATGGCCAACAACTTGAACCAGCTGGCCTATCAGGCTAACATTGGACATCTGTCCGACCTTCATTCTACAGCGACACAAGCGTTGTATGAGATTCTAACATTATTACACCAATTAAAGAAATGAATGATGATAGCAAAGATTAATCCAAACCGCACCTTCGCAGTATTGGCAGATTATACCAACAACAAAGAGAAGGATGCAAGAATCATTGCACACAAGGACGTGTGCATAGTGAACAACCAAGCTATTGCTGACAGCTTCGAGGCTCAGGCATCTGCCAACAGGAGAACCAAGAATCCCTGTAAGCACATTTCGTTGAGCTTCTCACCACGCGATGCCGACAGGATGACTGATAACTTCATGGCCAAGATTGCTAAGGAGTACATGGATCGAATGGGCATCCGTAACACGCAGTACATAGTAGTTCGCCACAACGACAAGGCTCATCCGCATTGTCACATCGTCTATAACCGCGTAGATAATGATGGAAAGACGATTAGTGATAGCCGCAACTACCAGCGCAGCCGGAGGATTGCTTATGAACTGACTATCAAGTATGGACTGTACATCGCCAATAAGGAGCAAGATCAGGATGTTAAGCGTTATCGTCTCAAAGGGAAAGATAAGACACGCTACCGCATGAAGGATAAGATCCGTGAGGCCCGTTCTGCATCGAAGAATTGGCAACAGTTCAATACCGAATTGAAGAAGAGGGGTATTGCTATGAACATCTTTTTTCACAAGAACAGCCATCTTATACATGGTATATCTTTCACAGAAGGCATCAGCCATCTGACTGGTGTAAAACTGAACGCGAGTTATCCTATTTTATGCAAGGATTTTGGCGACTTGTTACAAGATATTGTCTATGGTGCCGATATGACTGCGTATACCGCCGCTGCTACTCTCACTGAAGGCATGACAGAGGTTGTATGTATTGGTCTCGATGCCTTTTTGGAACTGGCTCTTCCCTCACTACAGCAGGGTGTTTCATCCAACATCGGTGGTGGTAGTAGTAATGATCGAGGTTGGAACGACGATGACAAGAAGTGTAAGAAAAATGAGAATTATAAACCATTTAAATTTAAGCGATAATGAGTAAAGTTGATAAAGAGTATGTCGATGCTCAAATAGCAAGCATCGAAGAGAAGGTCGAGGCACGTATCAATGATGCTGTCGGACAGGTAAATAATCAAGAAGTTAATGCGGAGGATTCGCAAGGCGATTTTCCATTCCCTGTTGGCTTCTTACGAAGAAAAGGAGAAGTTGTTTACTACATGAATGATGATGCTGTGCGTACGATTGCATGGAAACTGCTGTTGATGTTTAACGACGCCAAGATCAAACTCATAAAGAAACAGAAAGAAGAAGGGAAGAAGCCACAAGAAGAATGGTATGCCGATGTCTACAACAAGAATGTAGAGAACTGGAAACTAATAACTGACTTGTTTCGTGATTATCTTGGCAAACTGAATAATGTGCAGAAAGAAGTACAGTCCCAGAGTCAGACAGTCGCAGCAATCCAGAATGATATAGCCTCCTTAAGAAAGTCTGCTGAGTCTGTTGCTAAGGCATGCAAGCCAACAGGTGTATATATCTGTGGTAAGCATATTGCTGGCTGTTACTTCTTTTCCTTTATGATCGTAGTGCTTTCCTTCTTGGGACTGTTCGGCTATGGATTCTTTGAAATGAACGAGAGAGCCAAGCAAGCGAATGTGAAGTTGCAGGTCATCCGCGATGAATATGGCCATGTTCCTGCTGTTCAACGTACCTTTGAGATGCTTGACTCAACCTTTGCGAATCCCGTACCACCACAAAAGTGAGAAAGAATCTAACTTCAGACTATAGCGAGCTTATTAATTGGAATAAGCTCGTTATAGTTCACCCTTCAATCTGTCACATTTTTGTGAGCTATTCTTACATTTATCGTGATGCTCAAAATTGAAGCAACTGAGGTTTTCGCACAAAAACGCGCCTAATTTATACAAAAAATGGTATACTTCAAAAAAAATATAGTTAAAAAATCATTTGTTTCCAATTTATTTTGTACTTTTGTAGCATAAATCTCGTGATTTCGCCTTTTTCAGTACAACGAGGATGTATCCTCAAAGTACAAAGGAAATACAGCCTACGCCGAGCAGAGTAAGGGGAAGCATTGGAAAAGTATCTCCAAGCGAAGCGGGCTTTGGGTGGGAAACGAGAACGACATATTAAAGGCGTTTACAAAGCGCTCTGTTCGAGACGTATCGAAATCTTGCAAACAACTCGATTGAAATCTTGAACTTAGCAACGGTAGGCGTCCTCGGGATGTGTTTATACGCATCCCCTTTAGAGGTTAAGATGTGCACATCTTTTAAGACTCTTTAGGGGTACTATATTCATATCACCGTGGCCTCTGACGTTGTCTGTTCAATTTCAATAGGCAATGCAAGAGCCTCGATACGTGGAATGGACAACGAGACGATTCCACGCTTTTTTTGTGTCATATGTAGAACTATAAATTGATAAAGATATGATACAACTACAACCAGGTTCAGTCCTCCAAGAAGGAAAGTATAAGATAATAAGCGTCTTAGGTCAAGGAGGTTTTGGTATAACGTACTTAGCTGAGCATTCTTTGCTCGGCAAGAAAGTCGCTATTAAGGAGTTCTTTTACAAAGACTATTGCAATAGGGATGAATCTACAAGTCACATAACAGTAGGTACGCAAAGTAACACAGAACTCGTTGAGCGTTTTCTTAAAAAATTTGTCAAGGAAGCTCAAACAATATCTCAACTTCACCACCCAAATATAGTTGAAATATACGATATTTTCTCAGAAAACAATACGGCATATTATGTTATGGAGTACATTGAGGGAATTTCCCTCAACGAAATGGTGAAAAATACGGGTAAACTGTCTGAGGATAAGGCATACCAATATATACAGAAAGTTGCGAATGCGCTTAAATGTGTTCATAAAAATCATATTAATCATTTGGACGTAAAGCCAAGCAACATCATGCTTCGTGAGCGTGATAATGAAATTGTACTTATTGACTTTGGCACTTCAAAACAGTATGATGTCGAAACAAACATGGCATCTACAACTACTACGCCTGTTGGTATTAGTGCAGGCTATGCACCGATAGAACAATATAGGAAGGGAGGCGTTTCCTCCTTCAGCCCGGAATCAGACATATACGCATTAGGTGCAACCCTTTATAAGTTATTGACGGGTATTACTCCCCCAGAATCTATTGCTCTCGAAGATGAAGGACTGGAAGGACTGGACACTTTGTCCGACAAAAGTCGCTCAATTATTCAGAAATGCATGCGTATCCGCAAGAGCGAACGTCCCCATAGTATTGAAGAATTTGAGGAATTAACAAAGTCTAAAGAAATAACAGAAGAACTTCCTGGGGATGATGATTCAACCCGTGTGATTGACCCTGTGGGGGTGGGAACTATCGAACCAGATGAAGATGATACTCCGGAATACGAAGATGAGGTCCCCACAAATAGTAGTTGGAAGAAATATTCGATCATTGGACTAATCGCTGCAATATGTGTCTTTGGATTTGTTTATCTCAAGCATAATACCAATACAGATACTAAAGAGGTTTCTAATGATTCCTTAAAAGTTGAAACTGTAGAAGGAAAAGCTTCTTCTGAAGTTGTAGATCAACCCAAAAGTGTAGATAAAACGGATGCAAAAAAAACGGATGCAAAAAAAACGGATGCAAAAAAAACGGCAAAAGACGATATTAAACAAGATAATGCACCAGAAGACAACGCACAGATATTAAGTGCAGCACTGAAAAAAGGTGATTATGTAACAGTTCAAAAACTTGCAAACCAAGGATATGCTCCTTCATATGTCCCTTTAGCGAAATACTATCTAAACAACAATGAGTATGCAGAAGCAGATCGCTATGCCAAAAAAGGAAAAGCTGCTGGCCAAAGTGGTGCACAAGCAGTTATTACCACTTTGGAAAATCTTGGATATTACGATTAACAAAATAATTATAAATAAATAGCATTATGTTTAGGAAATTGTTTTTACTGATTGCGTTGGGTATAGCCAGCTATACATATGCGCAAGACGCTTCCTTCTACAGAAAATACGCAGACAAAGGCGACAAGGAGGCGATGTTTAATTTAGCACAGTGCTATATGAATGGTACTGGCGGTGTGAATCAAGATTATAATCAGGCAACTGATTGGCTTGCTAAAGCAGCAAAGAAGAACTATCCGCCTGCATTGCACCAATTAGGTTTGTGCTATCTTTATGGTGCAGGAGTACTTAAGGATTTTGCACGCGGTTGGGAACTGAATGAAAAAGCCGTTAAAAAGAGCTATCCTGCAGCATTTTATACAACCGCATGTTGCTATAGAGACGGCATTTATGTGACACAAGACTATCACAAGTGGTTTTCATGGTTAATGAAGGCTGCAGAAATGGGGGATGACGATGCCCAATCAGATATTGGCAGAGCCTATCTATATGGCGTTCAACAAATTAATTTGGAGCAAAATTATAATCAAGCATTTTCTTACCTCAAAAAAGCTGCCGACCAAAACAACGCTAATGGTCTTTTTTATGTTGGAGTTTGTTATCAATTTGGCGCAGGAGTCGAGACCGATGAAAGCAAAGCAACATCTTACTTTATTCAAGCAGCCCAATTAGGAAATGCAGATGCTCAATGTGAGGTAGCTGACATGTACATGAGAGGGAAAGGCAATGTTCAACCCGATTACTCAGAAGCCCAAAGATACTTAAATGCGGCTGTTCAGCAAGAAAATGTTCGTGCCTATTATTTGATGGGTAATCTCTATTATTATGGTTTAGGTGTTGAGGAAAATAATGAAACTGCGGCTGAATGGTATAAGAAAGCATCTGATGCAGGAAATACAGATGCGATGACTCAATTGGCTTGGATGTATATCTATGGAGTTGGAGTTGCTGAAAACGAATCTAAAGGATTCCAACTTTATAAGCAAGCTGCTGACAATGGTTCAATTGCTGGTTATGCAGGCTTAGGAATGTGCTATGAAAACGGATATGGAACGACAAAAAACATAAATTCTGCGGTTTCAAATTACAAACAAGCAGCAGAATCAAATAATAGTTATGCTCAGCATAGGCTATATTTTTTGTATAGAGAGGGAGAGGGGGTTAGCAAAGATACGCAAACTGCAATACAATATCTGCGACAAGCTGTTGACAATGGCTCTACAAATGCAATGTATTCTTTGGGATATGAGTATTTGGTAGGAGAAATACTCCATCAAGAGAATAGTTCTGCTTTGGAGTATATCACAAAATCAGCAGATGGGGGATATGCATTTGCATGTGCAGTACTCGGCACCTTCTATTATGATGGCGAACCTCTTGTTAGTAAAGATTTCAATCAAGCATTTAAATATCTTTCTGCTGCAGCAAACCAAGCATCGTCTATTGGGAATGATGATTTGCTGGCAGTTGTATATAAAGATTTAGGCGCTTGTTATAGATTCGGACGGGGTACTGAAGCCGATCAAAGTTTGGCTTCTTATTATACAGAACAGGCTGCCAAATATGGTGATACAAAATCTTTAGATGCTGTAAAAATGCTTAGAAAGTAATGACTATGAAAAAAATCTTTATTGGACTTGTGTTGGGAGTCCTTGGTTTATGCTCAGTATCAGCCCAACAGCTTAATTCAACTCAAAAAAAGTTGAAGTCTGATATATTTAACTATTTGAAAAAGGAAGTTTCAAATCTAACAGATTATTCGGCTACGGATTTAAAATTCACTTTGAACGGAACTACTTATTTTGTTAGTATAAGTGAATCAGATTATTCTCCAATGTATGTTGTCCTTTATGCGGGTTTTAATATACCGGAAACATATAAGAAAGACATAGTCGCATTGGCAGCTCCAACCTTAAATTCATATAAAGGTGTTAAATTCTATTATGGAGATGACTATATCAAATTGCAGGCTGAAATGTTTATGAATGAATATAAACCTTTTGCTGCTTCCTTTCACTCCCTGATTAGTGTTATGAGTACAATAAGGGATGCTTTTGATGATGCATATGAAAAAGCCAAACCTAGCTACACTACAAGTTCTGCATTTACGTCTGCATTCAAAAGACAGGGAAATGAATACATCTGGCCATACATAAAGACATCAACAGACAAAAAACTGTATGTTTCAAAAGTGTCTTTAAATAGAGATTATACCGTTTTAGAAATGATCTCATATAATGGGGGACAATATCAATGGTGTTCAATAGAAAAAAATAGTTATTTGCTGGTAAATGGAAAGAAATACTCTTTGCAAAGAGCGGAAAACATTGCTTATAGTCCGTCACATACGGATTATCCCAATTACCAAACAGGGAATAACGTATCCTTATCTTTTAAATTGTATTTTTCTCCAATTCCTACAAGTACTACGGAATTTGATTTTTATGAATCTGCTTCAGAAGGCTGGAACATAAGAGGTATAACACTAGAAAATGCTGATATTATTCCTGTTTCAAACACTCTTATAGAAACTAGTGATCACAAATGGGAGGTAGTATCCGTTCAATGTCAACAGCACCAAACAATAATCAAAAAAAAGGTGACACCTAAAGTTGATAAATCATGGATTAATAGTAGCCAAGAAGAATTCATAGAGGATTCAGATACAGGAAGGAAATACTATTTAATTAAAAGTGACATAGGTTTTGAGAATGATAGAAAAATATTAACCAACAAAACAGAGGTAAACTTTTACGAAGTTTTTCCTGCCCTCCCATCTTCGGTTAAGAGAATTAATATCTCTTCGGGATCTCAATATTACGTAAAGAATCTAAGTATAAGATAATAAGATTTGTTTCGTCCATTAATCCCAATAACTCATCCAATATACACAAATTAAGTCATAGAACTGATTTTATTATTGTATATTTGCATATGATTTTAAAAAAGAATAGTTATGAATAAGAATGAAGAAACAAAGGTTCTGGATCATCTTGAGAATGAACCTACCGTAGAAAATCGTTTGAATGATGACGAAGTAAAAAACGCCACCAAAAGTGAATTTGGAAAACGAGCAGCAACAGTCGGCTCTGCATTTGTTGGAGGGGCTGCTGGAGCAGCTGCCGCCGAATATGCCCAAACGATACTTCAGGAACAAGAAGAAGGTGTGGCAACGGAAGAAGAGAAACCTGTTGAGCAACCAACAGAATCACATTCTCGTCCTACTACTCCAGTTCATGAAGAAACAACCATAGAATCGGAAGAAGTTGAAGCTGTAGTAGAAGATACGGATGAAATGCCTACTAATGCGACTCTTGTAAGTGCCGAAGTGCCTGTCGAAGACAACCAAGATGTCAATGATTCGGAAGTTCGGGTTGTTGGTGTTCAAACGTTCCAAAATGAAGATGGCAGTCAGGCAATTGTAGCAGGCCTTGACTTGGATGGTGATCATGCACTTGTCGTTGACGTAAACTCTGATGGTACAATGAATTTATTTATTCATGATGATAATGGAGATGGACAGATTTCTGATGATGAGATACACGACATAACGGCAGATAATATCTCGACTCAAGCTATTATTGAAGATGCTGCAGTGCAAGCTGGTCAAGACGATTTATATATGGCGAACAACGACATGCCAGATTATGTTAATGATGCCGATACTGGGTTAATGGATATATAAAATGGATACAATTACAATAGTATGTCCTAACTGCCGTTCTAGATTGTCTGTGCAAAATGCCCCAGACATTCGAGATAAAATGCTTTCTTGTCCTATCTGCAAATTTAAAGCTAAAGTTAATGTTTACATGATGGGATCAGCAGCCCAAGGAGGGCTTGGAGCAACTGATGAAGCAACTAGACTTCCTGGTAGTTATGCCCAGCAAGTCAAGATGGATCCAGGCCAAATGCGAGTTGTTCAAACTGGACAGATATGTGAATTGCGCATTGGTAGTCAGGTTTTAGGAAGACTTGCTTCTTCTGGCAATGCAGATATTCAAATTGGGAACGACAATTATAAAGATGAGTTTATGAGTCGTCGACATGTCCGAATTGATGTTGTTAAGACTGATATGGGATTAGAACATCATTTAATTGAAATTGGTTCTAAAAATATTATCCAGTTAAACGATAAGCCTATTCAAAGAGGAGACGAAATAGTTCTCTCTTTCGGTGATAAAATTACATTAGGTAAAACGGACATGATATTAGAAGAAACTGATGACGATGCAACTCGAGTTATCAATTAAGTTTAAACAAAGATGAAAATATCTATAAGACAGCCATTGTGGTTTACTGAAATTGGAGCCAAAGACAATCAAGAAGATTTCTTGTGGCCCAGTCCGGCAAAAGTAAATGAGCGTCAACGCATATTCATTTTATGTGATGGTATGGGAGGTCAGGATAGTGGTGAGGTTGCAAGTGAAACGGCAGCAACATCCATCGGAGTGTATCTGACCTCACATCGACCTAAAGATGGATATGTGACGGAAGAGCTATTAAGTGAAGCTCTGTCATATGCATATGATGAATTAGACAAAAAAGACAATCCATCATCACAAAGAAAAATGGGAACGACGATGGCTTGTGTTGTTATTCATCGGGGAGGTGTTCTTGCCGCTCATATTGGAGATAGCCGAATATATCATATTAGACCATCTTTAGCTAATACAGAAAATGGATTGTCAGGTATTATATATCAAAGTGCAGATCATTCTTTAGTTAATGACCTAATTCGTGCAGGTGAACTAACTGAAGAAGAGGCCAAGTCATTCTCTCAAAAAAATGTAATAACGAGAGCTATGCAACCTCATCTGGAAAGACGTTATAAGGCAGAAATCTATAACATAGACGATATACAGAAAGGAGACTTCTTGTTTATTTGTTGTGATGGTGTCTTGGAACAGTTGTCTAACGAGAAACTGGGTTCCATTATTTCAGAGGAATCATTTGGTGACGATGATAAAATAGCTGCAATAAAATCTGTTTGTGATGGGAAAACAAAAGACAACTATAGTTGCTGGTTGATTCCAATTGAAGAGGTTGAACGCGAAGAATCAGACATTGAAAGCATAGATGAGGTTGTCGCAACAGTTTCTCCGTCGAACATTACTAGCCCAGAACTAAATGACAAAGAGGAATACACGTCAATAACTCCAAAAGAGATAAGTAAAGGGAAAGGAACAAGTTCAAAAAAATGGTTTATTGGCATTGCTGCTTTCCTACTTTTGTTTGCAATATCCTTCTTCTTCCTATTCAATGACAATTCTTCTGAATTAGAATCAAACGATAATGTGTCGATTGATTCAACAAATGTAGTTCATAGTAATCAAAAGACTGACTCAGTTAAAAAAGATGTCAAGGTTGAGCAAAAAGAAGAGGTAGCAAAAGAAAAAAAGAATCCTACAGAACCGCAAAAGACGACTATAAAACCCAAAGAAACGAATTCTGGTAAAGCTGATGCAAAACCACAAGAAGCAGAAAAACCAGAAGAAGTTAATTCTGTAAAAACAGTAAATTTGGATAAGAAAAAAAGTTTATTGATAAATAATTCAAAAAATCAAGACTCGCCAAATGGAAAGCAACAGTAACGAAAAAACGATAGTTTATTTCAATACTCGTGATGAGATGGTAAAAATTAATCTGCATAATGTGGTTTACTTTCAAGCAGACCGCAACTATACAGATATATTCTTCATCAATGGGGCACATATAACTCTGACCACAGGCTTAGTAAATATAGAGAAGATGCTTGATGCTCCCAAACTCCGAGGAGTTGTTCCGGCTTTTATAAGATTAGGTCGTAGTTATATTGTCAATCCTCTATTCATTTTTCATATCAATGTATTGAAACAAGAACTTGTTTTGTCTGATACTAAGCAGGCACAGATGTTTCGTCTACAAGTATCTAGAGAGGCATTGAAAAAACTGAAAGAATTATATAAGCATAATTAGGATGGAAGTAATAGTTGGCAAACAAGGGAATCAGCGAATTCCGATAACAGATGAGTTCGTTAGTCGTAAACATTGTAAAATAACGAGCAATGGAGACGGTACCTATACCCTAGAAAACATGAGCCAAAATGGAACTTTTGTTGATGGAAGGAAAATTTTGAAAACCAAAGTATCTGCTGATACGATTATCCAACTTGGACCAAATTATTCTGCAAAAATATCCGAGTTGTTACCTGTAACAAGCTCAACTGTTAACATCAAGCAGCAGAATACTCAAAAAGAGTTTTCAATCAAGTCTTTAGAATTTATTTGGAACGATTATCACGATTCGTTATTGGAGCTTCAGTCGAAACAACATAAACTGGGTTTGCTTATAAGGATTCCAATGTTATTTTCTGTTATAGGTGGTGTTTTGACAGCTCTGATAAGTGATGAGTATCGTTTTGTTACTTTAGGGATAAGTATATTGGCTGGTATCATAATGATATACGGGTTTGTTAAGTCTAAGAACTTTGTTTACGCAAAAGAGAAAGACAAACTGGATCTTGATTTTCAGGACAAGTATATTTGCCCCAATCCAGAATGCAATCATTTCCTAGGTAATAAGCCTTATAAGATTTTGAGCCAAGATAAATGTTGTGGGTATTGTAAATGCAAATACAATTCAAAATAATGGGCATATGAGAGTTCGTTTGTTATTTGTTTTTTTCTTTTCTTGTATTGCATTATTCTGCAATGCGGAGACATATGTCGTTTGTGTCGGAGTTTCAAATTACCAGAACATAGGTTCTCTTCTTCTTCCTGAAAAAGATGCGAAGAGTATAGCAAAAATGTATAAAACTCATACAAATAATGTAATTCTTATTACTGGCAAATATGCAACCCATGCCACTATCATTAAGGCACTTAAAGATCAGTTTAAGCGAGCAAAGAAGGGAGACTGCGTGGTTTTCTTTTTTAGTGGACACGGATATGTAGGAGGATTCTGTCCATATGACATGGCGGAGAAGAACAAAAATGGACTTACATTCAAAGAAATATATTCAGCTTTCAGGGAGAGCCAAGCGTCTCATAAGATAATATTCGCAGATGCTTGTAATTCTGGTTCACTAAGAAGAGGAAACAAAACTTCTAAGCCAGAAACAACTTCTGATGTGTTGCTGTTACTTTCTTCACGTTCTAACGAATCGAGTATAGAAACACCGAAACTTAAGAATGGCTTTTTTACTGCGTATCTGGAACGTGGACTTCGTGGAGGAGCAGATAGGAACAAGGATAAGATTATTACAGCAAAAGAATTATACAGTTTCGTTAGTAATGGCGTAAAGAAAGTCAGCAATGACAGACAGCACCCAGTCATGTGGGGGAACTTTAATGACAATTTC
>Ga0326511_10001937_pt1 | contig 17008 bp, 20 predicted proteins | sample 0_2496_0518_D_FD_203701 | JGI IMG/M metagenome (GOLD analysis project Ga0326511, IMG submission 203701) | Bovine rumen microbial communities from UC Davis, California, United States - 0_2496_0518 | ecosystem: Host-associated > Mammals > Digestive system > Stomach > Rumen | place: USA...
ATTCGATGAAGTTCTTGATGCTATAAGTGATATAGAGTCTGTAGTAGCAACAATCCAAAATAGTATATCAGCATTACAAGGCAGAATGACCACAGCAGAAGGAAGCATATCAAATCATATTAATGATACTAATAATCCTCATCAAGTAACTGCATCTCAACTTGGTTTGGGAAATGTTGATAATACGTCTGATGCTAATAAACCAGTTAGTGGACCTCAACATGATTTTATTCAACAAGAAGATGAAACTTTGTCTTTAGATATAAGAACTGAAATGTATACAAAATTTAAAGATGAGGTTACAGTAGTTGCTTTAGACCATGAAGCTTATGAAGATTTAGAGACTTTTCCAGCAGGAACTGATTATGATAATCTACCTGCTACTCAAGATATTACAGAGACTGACCCAGTAACTGGAGAAACTATTACAGTAACAGTACCTATTGATTACTCAGGATATTTATTTGAAAATAAAGTATATATGATAACTGACATAGACCAATAATAGGAGGTTGGTATTTATGATAACTAAAATAGGAAGATTTAAAGCAGATTCCTGTGGAGTAATTCACATTAAAAGCGAGGCTGACGAAATTGAATTAAGAAAAGAAATTGATAATATGTCTACAAAAATGTGGAAAGACTTGCCTTTAGTAAAGTTAGATTATATAAAAGAGAAAGGAGAGAAATAAAATGGCAGGAAAGGTTACATTAGCAGCGCGTCAACGTCAAATGAGAGAATTTATGTCTGATACTAAAAATTATAGATTTATTGCTTTAGGAAAACAAACTCCTTGGCCAGTAGAGTCTGAACCACCAGAGCCTGACGAAACTGCTACAGAATTAGAAGAATTAATTGGATTACAAAGAGTAGATTTTTATAAATATGCAAAGGTAATTCCTAATCCAACTTCTTTACAAAAAAGGACTGGAATTTATTATAAAGGTTTATATTATTCTGTAACTCAAGATGTAAATATTGCGATAGCAGAAGGATATACAGACGTAATGATAGGAATAACTTTTGATAGAGATACTATAGAAGCAATTCCTGTAGATGTACAATTTAGACAAATTGGATTATATGACTCAGTTAATGCAACATCAGACGAAATTCAATACGGAATTTCTGCAGAACAATGGGCAAACAAATCTACTGCAGATAAAGGAATGTTAGTATTAATTGATAATAGAGAAGTTATTACTAGACAAGACGACCAACAAGAACAAGTTTTATGTTGTATTAGTTTTTAAAAGAAAGGAGAAATTACAGTGAGAGATTGGGAATTATTGGGAATTAACTCAACAACACGTGAAGTAATAGAAAAATTTAACATAAATTCAAATAGTTCTAGATTTATGGACCATGTTACTGGTTCTATAATGAGCAATGGATTATTATTTACTGGAACAGAAACTGTTGCTGGAGAGTTAGTAGTTCCTTTAAGAAATGTAGGTCTTACTGGAATAGTAGAATCTGATACTTTATTTGATAATTTTAGAATGTATTTTAGAGAGTCAAATAATATAGTAGAATTAGATAAATTTCCAGTAGACTTGACTAGATATAATGATAATAAACCACATTTTCTTTATTTCAAAGAAAATTTAACTTATAGAGTGTCTGATTATATTTTTGGACAATCAGATGAAGTTTTAATATGTAGATTTATTATAAATCTAGATAGTACATGGCAACAAATGTATATAATGGCTCAGAGAGCTGGAACTCCAGCTTATGATGCAGGAGAAGAATTTTATAAATTAGATGGAATAAATGTTAAAAGTCCGAGAGGATTAGAATTATCACATACAGATGGTATAGTTCAACGTTCAGGAATAGAATATACTGATAGATTTTCTCCTGACTTATATCATAGTTTTAGTAGTCCTGATATAAGAATGCCTTTAAGATATTCTAATCTATCTAATGAAATAGATTATACTCAGGATGTAACTTACAATGTAGACCCTAATCATTACATGAGTTACGATTCTAATTCTAAGAAAAAGAATGCTGCTTCTGAAAGAATAAGAAATATTTATAATTCTATATATGGAATAGAAGAATATGCAGAAACTATCGCAGTAGCTTTATCTGAAGCACTAAGTCAATCTTTGGGACAATCAGAATATAGAAGAATATTAAACATATATAAAGCACATATGAATACTATATACGCCTTAATTGGTGAATTAGGTAACTATATGCAAGATAGTTATTTTAGTACTATTAATTTAACGAACTTAAATCAAAATATTGCAGATTATTTAGTATATGATGAAACTTATTTTGCTGATACAGTTAGAATTACATCAGATACAGTAGTAAGAGTTAGAGAGTCAATATATTTTTTAATTTCTGGAAATTCTATGGTTTGTAACATACCTATAATAGAAGTTCTTGAGGTTATTTATAATGCAGTTAATGATTTATCTGTTGGTACTGGAACATTAAATACTGTTCCTACAGATAAATTTACTTTGCAAAGAGTTTTATGGGATATTTATGAAGATTGTTTAATAGTACAATATGGAGATACTGTATTTGATACTGTTGAGGATGCAATAGCTCAAGTTGGTAGTATGTTATATCCTGTTCCATTTGGAAGATTAATATATATTCCTTTAGCAGTTTTAGTTTTAAAACAAGGAACTACTGATATTAATACAGACCCTGAGTCAGTAATATTAATAAAACAATATATTTACGCAGATTCAGAACAAGAAGGATTTGCAGACTATATTGCAAGGTCTTTAGCAAATAGAGCATTAAATTATATTTATGGAATTTTTGATGGAACTTATCCAGTAGCTAAATCAGATACTTTAAAATATTTAAACAATGGTGTAGCTACTTATGTAAGTGGAGATTTTTATTTAGAATATGATAATTTAAGAAATTCTGTTCAAGTAATAAATAGTCTTAATGAGTCAAGTTATGATAGCAAGAAAGCTTTATCTGCAAATCAAGGAAAAATATTAAATGATAATAAATTAGCTAGAGATGGAAGTCAAACTTTTACTGGAGCTCAAGGTGCATTACGACCAGATTCAAATAACTCAGTAGATTTAGGAACTTCTTCATTAAGATGGAAAACTTTATATTCAACTGGAGTTAGCTCAGCAGGAAATGTTAATCCTTCTGCTACTGATTCTTATGATTTAGGAACTTCTTCATTAAAATGGAGAAACTTGTACGTAAATGCTATTTCAGGAGTAAGTTCATTTTCAGCTACTACTATTAGTTCAACTGGAAATACTAGTGTAGGAGGAGATGCTACAGTTTCTGGTAAATTAGTAGTAAATTCTAATGGAAGCACTTTAAAAAATACTACTATTCAAGGTACATTAGGTGTAACTGGAGCTACCACTTTAGGTGGTGCATTAACACTTGCTTCAAAACCTACTTTTAGTACTGCTTCTATGGGTGGTTTTGTATTATCTAGAGGTGAGAGTGGAACTGGAGTTACAGTTGATTACTTAGAAGCAGCTTCTGGAAAAAATTCAGGAAATGTTACAAACTTCTCAAATAAGTCAGTAATAGTAAGTTGGTAGGAGGTGTAATTTATGGCAACACTTAAAATGTATTGTAAGGACCCTGCAACGTCAAGTGGTTCGAAGATTAAATGGCATGAGGCTCCTACAATGTATATAAAAGGAACTCTTACTTTTGAAAGAAAAGCTACTAACGATAAGAAAATATATGTTACAGGTAAACTTACAAATTCTATATATTCAGGTTCTTATTATGGATATAAAGTAACTGCAGCTATCTTTGTAGGTGGTACGTCAGATAGTCACAATAAAAAAGAGATAACTATATGTAGTGCAAGTGATAATGGTAGTGGTAGTGGTAGTTTTAACTTTAACTTTGAATATACTGGAACTGGAAATGCTTATTGTTACATATTTTGTAACGGTGGTGGAAAACATCAATGTAGTTCTGATGCAGGTAATTTTGCAAAAGTTAGAATAGGAACTGTAGATTTAGGTGATTTACCTTATAAAGCAGAAACTGACCCTACTAATTTTACTAGTGGTAAAGTATTTAATCAAAGTGGAGTTCAAAATGGAAATGAAAAACCAGATAGAAGTATTAAAGTAACTTGGTCAGGAGAAAAACCAGGAAGTTATTCTTTTGATGCATATAGTATAGATTTATTTTTAACTTCAGGTCATTATGACGAATCTAATTATAGAGTTGCATCTTTCAATAATGTTTCTAAAGATACTTTATATAACTTAAATAATGTTTCATACAATACAAATTCTATATATTATCCTCGTAGGCTCAGACCAGGAGATACTCTATATGTATGTATTAGAGCTCATAGTACTAAAGGTGGAGGTAGTTGGTTACCTAGGTACTTTGTAGGTACAATAAAATTATATAAAGATGGAAAAATTATATATAAACAAAATGCTAATAATTCTTATGAGTGTACTAAGCTTTATTTTAAAGATAGTAGTGGTTCAGTTAAAAAAGGTAGATATGCAATATATAAAAATGGTGCTACTATTAAAGTTATAGATATGTATACTTATTGTTATGAATAATATTTATAGGAGGTTTATAGTAATGCTTAAAATAAATACAGAGATAATTTTAGATAATGGAATAGTAATTAATTGGTTATTATTAACTTTAGTTTCTATTAGAAAAAATGAGATTGAATTAACTTTTGATACTTTTAGTTCTAAAGATTTATTAGATAAAGTAGTAGAAAGAAAAAAGAAGACTATAGAAAATTTAACTTTAGCTGAAGAATTTAAAGCTTTAATGAATGACATAGATTCTAATAAAGATAAACTAGATGAATTACAAGATAAAATTAATAAATTATCTGATGAAGTAGAAAATCTTCCAGAATATGAAAATTCAGTTATTTCTAGTTTTTCTATTACTATTCCATATTCTCATTCAGAAATTATAGATAAAAATTTTATGATAGAACAGTTAAAAGAGCACAAGTTTTTTGAAATAAAAAATTATGAATAAGGAGGAGAACAAGACTATGATACAAATGCTAGGAGGAAACAGAATATTTGATTCTTTAATATTAGAAGATTCTAGTAGTACTGCAACAGAAAGATTAATTGATTTATATGGAGTTGAAAGCTTAAATGAATTAATTAATAAACCACTATTAGTACAATCTGCTAATGATGGAGAAGAAGATGATACTGTTATAAAGATAGTACATATAACAGATGATGGTCTAGGAGAACAAGCTATTACTGTAGTAGGAGAAGCAGATTTATATGTTTTTGATAATGACAATAATGTTATTTCTCCATTTGAAAATTGGGTTAGAGCTAATCAACCTTACTTTTTAGTATATGATGGAGAAGAATTTAATGCATATCCAGTATCAAATCATAGTAATTCTGGAGGCTCTGATGGACCACGTATATTAGATATACCTTATACTATTTTATCTCTTCAAAATAGTTCTACGCAAGCTCAAATTACAGAAGCTTTTGGTGGAGCTGATGAAGAAAGAAGCTTTCAATCTTGGCTTACTGGAAATATAGGTCCAATTAGAGTAGTAGATGTAGATGGGACATCTGGAGAAAGATTTTCAACTGAAATAGTTGATTATAGATATAATAACTCTGGAGCTAAAGGTATTTATACTATTTCTTTAGTAGTACCAAAAATAAATAATTCACATTTAGAAATACAAAATATAGTATTACAATTTGAGAAAGTTTTTGACTCTCAAGGTCAAGAAATTCCTAATTTATTTGATAAAGTTACAATTTATAATACTACTATTTCTGATGGAAATGGGGTGGCTTATTAATGGGACAAGTTTATGTAGATGAAAATAGTTTAAGTTCTATAGGAAATGCTATAAGAAACATAACTGGTACAGCAAATAATTTTTATCCTAATCAAATGGGACCTACTATAGAAAATATTAGTATGGGTCCAGAGATTACTGATGCTAGTTATTTATTTGAAAGAGGCGGCGGAGCAAGAGGACATAACAAAATTCAATTTGAATCGATAATAGATTGTTTAAGTCCTAAATTAAATAATACTAGTCATATGTTTACTAATGTTAGTACTTCAGATAGGTCTATTAATAGTGGAAATTTTCCATTATTTGATACTTCTAATGTAATAGATATGACTAGTATGTTTTATGGATATAGATTAGGTATAAATATTCCTAATTATAATACTTCTAAGGTAACTAACATGGCTTATATGTTTTATAGTTGTGATAATCTTAAGGTAGAACAAGTAGAAAATTTTGATACTTCTAATGTAACTAACATGGAAAGAATATTTTCTTCTCATTATTTTAATTATTTTAATAATATTCCTAATTGGGATTATTCAAAGGTGTATACAATCGCCGGAATGTTTGAAGGATGTCAAGGAAGAGCTGTTTCTACTCCACGACCAGAGGCTTTTGATGGTTCATCTTTTAATATTCCTAATGTTTATGTAATAGATAATATGTTTAATCGCTGTGGTTTCTTTACTAATGAGATATGTAATCTTGATTTTTCTAAAATATCGAGTTCTGCTAGTGGTTTATTTAGAGGTACTACTACAAATTATATTCATGATATTAATCTTTGCAATCTTTTCTCATCTCAGTTTTTATTTGAGAATTGTAATACCATAGGTATATACAATATAAATTTAAGTAATTTTACAAATGCTTCTGGAGTTTCAGCAGGAGGTCCATTTGGTAGTGCAAAAGCTGAGTTTTTTGAAAATATAGATTTATCAAAATCAAACTCAGCATATTACTTATTTGTTGGATGTAATAAGACTAAAACTATGTCCAATATTAATTTAATTAATATAGCTAATGCTGTTAATGCTTTTTCTTACTGTACTAATTTAATGCAGATAGATAATATAGTTTTTCCTAGTTCTAGTATACAATGTTATGGTATGTTTGCTGGATGTAATAACTTAGTATCTATATTTAATACTACTATACATGTTGATAATGCTCAATTTATGTTTAGTGGATGCAATAACTTAATAACTTTACCTAATTTTATTACTACAAATTTTGCTAACGCTTATTGTATGTTTTCTAGTTGTTTTAATTTAATTGGCATGCCTCAATATAATACTTCTAATGTTATTAATATGAGTCAAATGTTTTTACGTTGCAATAACTTATCTAATGAAAGTATACAAAACATAGTTAATATGTGTATAAACAGTAATGTTAACAGTTCTTATAGAAATTTAAGTTGTAATAATTATTATAGTCCTTTATATGGAACTATGTTTAATAATTCATATTATCAAGATAGATGGCAAGAACTCACAGATGCAGGTTGGACATATTAAAATATAATACAAGTAGGAGGAAATTTTATGGCAATATTAAAAGAAATTATTTTAGAAAATGGTATTAAAACTAGTTATCACAGAATAGGAGAAGCTCATTTTAATTTAATAGAAAGTCAAGCATTAATAAAAATTTATAGTTATATTTCAGAAGAATATAGAAATGAAGAAAAGAAGATAGATAGTTTAAATAAAATTATTAATGCTTTGACGCTTCAATATAATCAAGCTTTGAATAATAAAGATTCTCAAATGGTGGATTCATTTTATAGCAAAATAGAAGAAAGCAAGATTCAGAGAGATAATTTAGTATCAAAGCAGTTTTATGTAAATTCTTCTATTATAACTTTAGATTTAATTCCTGATGATTTAAGTTTAAATAACTTATATAGACTAATTACTACATTAGATACTTACTCTAATTCAAAAGAGGTGTAATTATGAAAGAGAGAATGCAGACCAATATATTAGGATTATTAGATACTAAAAATAGTATTTTAGAACTAGAAATAGATACTGTTTATATAGGAAATAAAAGATTTTTAAACTTTAATGCTGAAGCAAATATAATTCCTAATAGACATAAAGAACCTATTTCTTTGATAGAAAAATTTGCTTTAAGAATGTATATAGATGAAACTTTATTAGAACAAAAAGAATACGAAGTTGATTTATTAGATGGAGGTTCATTTAATTTAGATGCTGATTTAGAATTAACTAATACTCAATATGAAACTAGATTAATAAAATTAGAATTAGTAGATTTATCAGGAAATAATATAAACTATACTGCAATTAGAGAAAGTATAAATATAGAACCCATAAAAGAGAGCAAAACTTATATTATATTAAATCATTCTATTGATAATGACAATCATAATTTTAGTTTTAGAACAAATAGTCCAGTAAATCGAATTTTTATGAAAATAAATAATAATTCTTGGAAAGAAGTTTTTAAAGATTTTTCTATTAAAAACGACGACTTAGAAGGAAAAGTCAATTATATTCAATTATATACTACTGATAAAGAAAACACTAAAATATATTCAAATATGATAAAATTTAATAAAATTGAATCACCAGAATGATTCTAGGACTATTTTTAAGTTATGACTAATATAATTACTATATTAGAAAGTGTAGATATCCTGCTTAATCTACACTTTTATTAACTTAATAATTGTTTTTAATATATTATATTAGAAGATTTAGTATAATTTTGAAGTAAACACATCTTTTGATAACCTATTTTATAGTAAATTTTATTTAAGAGTAATAAGGAGGAAAGTTATGGATTTTGCAACTATTTCTAAATTAGTAATAGATGCTGGGGTGAGCTTAGCTTGTTCTGCAGTTATGATTTTTGTTTTTTATAAACTTATTGACAAGCATATGAAAGATGAGGAGACTCTAAGAAATGCTCAAAATGAACAAAATAAAAAATTGCTAGAACACATTTTAGAATATACACCTTACGCCATAACTCCTAAAAAATATGACGAAAACGTAGCAATAGATAAAGAAATAAATTCTATACTAACTAAGTTAAAAGATTCATTGAATCCTACTAGAACATATCTAGTAACATTTCATAATGGTGGTAAAGATTTAAGTGGACTATCTTTTTTAAAAATGAGTATGCGAAACGAAGTAACTTCGCCTAATATTAAACCTTTACAACCAGAATTTCAAAGTATTTTTAGAAATACTTTTGCTTATTGGTGTAATGAAATTTCTGAAAAAGGCCAATGCTATATTAAAAATATAGATGAAGTTAAAGACAAAGATTCAAGTCTTTATGATTTTATGAGCATAAGAGATATTACTAGTCTTTATGGTAAAGCAGTAAGAAATAAAGATGGTCATATTATAGGATTTATAGGTGTAGAATATATGTCAAAACCAACTGTTACTATGGAAAGAATAGAACACTGTTTAACAGACAAGAAAAATAAAGTAGAAGCTTTATTAAATTTAGTAAGAAATAATGAAGAGAAAGGAGATTAATTAAATGTATGCAGAGATAAAAGATAGTGAAAGAATTTTGATAAATAGATTAGCTGATAGTGAAAGGATTTTGTTAAAACAAATTGCAGATAATTCTAAAACAGCTGATATTACTTTCTCAGAATTAAATGGAGAAACTGGAGATTTTGATGGAATAATGATAAATGTGAAGCCAATTGCTCCAAAAAAGATTGAAGTTACTGAGCCTATATTAACTGAAATTACAGTTTTTGTTGGAGAAGCTAAAGAATATGTACTTCCAGTTGAAGAAGGAGTTACAGTTTTAACTTCTTATAGTAATGAAAATCTTAAAGTAGCAGCAAATAACAATGAATTATTATTCTTTACAGATGGAGTATTTGAAGATACAGTAAAATATGAAATAACTAAAGAAGGGTATGAGTCTATATCTGGAGAAATAAGAGTTATTTCTAAAGAAAGAGACGAGGTAAGATTAACTATATTAACTAATCCAGAATCACCAGATGCTATTGTAGTACTTGATGAGCATGACACTAAATTATTACCAATAGAAGATATAAATGTGTATATATTAAAAGCTGGTGATTATACAGTAAAAGTATCTAAAATGGATTATAAACAAGTAGAAAATACTATTACTATAACAACAGAAGATATAGTTAATAAGACTAAGACTATTACTATAGATTTAGTACCTGAAAATTTAGAGGAGGGTGATTAATTATGAAATTATTCATTGAAACCGAAGCTGGAAAACTACAAAATTTATTTCTTTTACAAGACGTAAGAGCCCTTCCTTCAGAAATAGAACCAGAAAAATTTGCTTTAGCCTATATTCAAGAAAATGGTACTATAATTGAAGACGTTTTATATGATACTATTGAAGAGGCTGAACAAAAAGCTGAATCTGTTAGAGAAGAATTATTAGGTGAGTAAAGGAGGAATATAGATATGGCAAAACAAGGATTATTTGTTGAAACTTTAGAAGGAAATCCAGTGAATGTAACGTTAATTCAAACCATATTTATTGACTCTAACGACTCTACTAATATAATATGGTATTTTAAAAATGGAGAAACTTATGAAGAAGATTTAAGTACAGAAGAAGAGGCTGAAGAAAGATTTAGTGCTTTGAAAAAGCTACTTTTAGGAACAAGCATCGCAGAGTTAGAAGAAATAATTTCTCAACAACAGTCTACTATTTCTGAACAAAGCGATGAAATAGATGCTTTAAATAATAATATGGATGAATTTGCAGAAATGTCTAAAGACATTCTTGGAAATACATAATGAAAGGAGGAATTTAAAAATGCCTCAGAATAATAGTGCTTCTGAATTAAGAGATAATTTAATTAGTATAGAAAATATAAAAGGAGATATTAGAAATTCAATTGCTAATAAAGGACAGAACATAGATATTAATACTCCTTTTGCAGAATATTCTAATTTAATATCAAATATTACTACTAGTGAAAATTTAGATGCAGTGCTTAATTCTCAAGAGCAAAAATTAGAAGAATTAGAATCTGCTTTAAGTGGAAAAACGAGTGATATTTCTTATATAAATTTTAATGCAGTTGTTAGACCTGGACTTGGTGGTGGCGGTCAAGTTAGTACTTTAATGTGCTCTGACTATGTCGAGACATTACCACTATGGAATTTTGGAGTTAACCCTAGATATAAGTTAACTTTAAATCGTTCGTTTTCTGATTGTAATAATTTAAGAACTATACCTAATTGGAATATTTATTCAATAGCTTTATTTGAGTATACTTTTGCTAATTGTACTAATTTAACAGAAATACCTAATTGGGATATGTCTAATGTTACAGGAATTATAGGTATATTTTCTGATTGTAATAATTTAAAAACTGTACCTAATTGGAATACTTCTAAAATTACTAATGTGTCTAATGCTTTTGCTAATTGTACTAATTTAACAGAAATACCTAATTGGGATATGTCTAATGTTACTAATATGTCTTATATGCTTTATAATTGTAGAGCTTTAGAAAATATGCCTAATTGGAATACTTCTAAAGTTATTAATATGTGTAACATGTTCAGTTATTGCAGTAATTTAATATCTATACCTAATCTAGATACCTCTAATGTTACTAACATATCTAGTTTATTTTATTTTTGTTATAATTTACAAAATGTACCTAATTTGAATACTTCTAAAGCTATTAATATGTGTCGTGCATTTTGTAATTGTACTAACTTAGTTAATGCTCCTAATTTAGATATGTCAAAGACTAATACTATTTTAGGTATGTTTTCTAAGTGTACTAATTTAGTAAATGTTCCTCAATATAATACTTCTAATTTACAATCAACAGCTTTTATGGAAACGTTTGAAAAATGTAATAATTTATCAGATGCTAGTATACAAAATATAATAAATATGTGTTTAACAGCTAATTTAATTAGTAGTTCAACATTTAAAAATCTTAATGTATCTTGTACATATAGCCCATTTAATAATACAAATATAATGAATACTAGATATCAAAATCGTTGGGCAGATTTAGATGCTGCTGGTTGGGCATATTAGAAAGGAGTGAGATAGAATTATGGAAGAAAAAACGAATCAACAGAGAATAGAAGAAAATAATGCAAAAATAGATTCAATAACAGCTTTAGCCAATGCTTTACCAGAAAATCAGTCTCACTTAATTGAAGAGGCTGAAACTTTAACAGAGGAAATTTTAAGTTAGGAGGTAAGTAAAATGTCAAGTTTAACTAGATTACAGAAAAATAATGAAGATTTAGAAGAAATTACAACTATGGCTGAAGAACTTCCTAATGTAGACCCAGATACTACAGATGCTACAGCGACAGAAAATGATATTATAGCAGGTAAAACTGCTTGGGTAGCTAATGAAGAATTAACTGGGAATATAGACGATTTAAGAAGTGCAGAATTTATTTCTTTAATAAATACTTCTTTTGATACTACTATTACTCCATCTGGAATTATTTTAAAAGGAAATCCAGATATTTTAAATGAATCTGCTGCTATGGCGAGTAATTCAGTTTTCCAGACTTTATTAGGATATAATAGACTTGCACTAGTTATAGGAGCTAGACCAGAACTAATTAAAAAAGGTTCTACTATATGTGATATCACAGGAACTTATGAAGGAGTAATAAGTGAGGAAGATTTGTTAACTGCAGAAGCTTTATTAACAGAAATTTTATCTTAGAAGAAAGGAGAGACTTAAATGAGTTCTAATTTAATTACTGATTTAGTTCAAGTCAATCTTATAAAACAAAATATTAAGAATGCTATAATCAATAAAGGACAAGTCGTAACTAATTTTAATTCATATTCTGGTGCTATAGAGAATATACAAGCTGGAAAAGGTGATATTCCCCTTTATGAAAATATAGCAGATATGCAAAATAATTCAGCTAATGTTAATGAACTAGCATTAGTATACAGTACTAATAATTTACAAGGACTATTTCAATATTCATCTAACGATGCTTGGAATATAGCTCCTACTGGATTAACTGCATCTAATGAATATGTAAACTCAGCTAAATTTATGGGAGCTAATGGAGTAGAAACTGGTACTTTACAAGTAAATAGTAATTTAACTATAGACCAAGTAAAAGCAAAAACACGAGTATATTCTGATTTAAGTTATTTAGAGTTAGACCCTAGTGTTACTAGTTTGGCTAGTGCTTTTTTCAATTTTAAACATATTACTACTATACCTAATTTTGATACTTCTAACGTTACTAACATGTCTCAAATGTTTCAGTACTGTACTAATATAAAAGAAATCCCTAATTTCAATACATCAAAAGTAATTGATATGGGAAGTATATTCTTAGGATGCTGGAATTTAATAAATGTACCTAACTTTGATACTTCTAACGTGATTAGTATGGCTAGCATGTTTTATGGTTGTAAGAATATAGTAAATATACCTAATTTTGATACTTCTAAAATTTATAGTATAAGACAAATGTTTGAATCTTGTTCTAATATAATAAATATACCTAACTTTAATTTATCTAATGTAGTTGATATGTCTCAAGTATTTTTAGGATGCTATAATTTAGTAAATATACCAAATTGGAATACTTCTAAAGTTACTTCTATGGCTTATACTTTTACTTATTGCTATAATTTAGCTAGTATACCTAATTTTAATACATCTAAAGTAACAGACATGACTAGTGCATTTTCACGGTTGTAATAATCTTTCAGATGCTTCTATAGCAAATATTGTTAACATGTTACCTAATGCAAGTCAACTTACTAATCAATATATTTCGAGCATAGGATTAAATTTAGCAAGATTTGATGATGACCAACTTAGAATACTTAATAATAAAGGATATATAGATGCTATTCCTAAGCCAGTAGGATTAACATATAATATAACTTATACCATATAGGAAGGAGGAATAATTAATGCCTTATATAGAACTTGAAAAAGGAGCTAATTATGATGCAAATGGTTCAGTTTTAAAAAATTGGATAAATACTATAGGTGATTTAAAAACTATAAAAATAGAAGATATAGGAGCAGCTAGCTTAGAGAATTTATCTAATCTTTTTCAAAATAAAACTAATTTAACTGAGATAGATATTTCTAATATGAATACTTCAAAAGTAACTAATATAGTAAATATGTTTACTGGTTGTAATAACTTAGAAAATCTTTCTAATTTTAACACAAAGAACGTAACTAATTTAACTAATGCTTTTAGAGGATGTACTAAATTAGTAAATATACCTAATATTATATCTAATAGTATAAACTCGACTAATTATATGTTTTTTGACTCAGGAATAACTAAGTCTCCTTATATAGATACTACTAATGTAACTTCAGCAATAAATATGTATGCTAATTGTAGAAATTTAAGCACAATACCTAATATAAATTATGAAAACTTACTTTATGTAGAAAATATGTTTTCAAATTGTACTAATCTTAAAAGAGCTGAAAATATGAACCTTGCTGGAGCTCAATATGCAAATAATATATTTACTAATTCAGGTATAACAGATATTTATAATATAAATTTTGGTTCTAATAAAAATCAAATACATTCACCTAATATGATGATAGGTACTTGTAAGAACCTTATAAATATAGAAAATATTAGCATATTTGGTAGTGATTGTGGTATGTTTTTATTTCATGGACATCCAAATTTAAAAACAGTTAAAAACATACATTTATCTGGTGCAACCAGGGCACAAAATAATACATTTGGTTCTATGGATAAATTAACAGATGTAGATGGAGTTTATTTATCTAATTTTAAAGTAAGCTATAACTGGGAACATCCTGGAATTTCTTACATGTTTGGAGGATGTAATAAATTAGTAAATATATCAAATATACATTTTGATAACACAATAACTACTACTTTCGGTATGTTTTCGTTCTGTAATAGCTTAGTAAATGTTCCTAATTTTGATACGTCAAATGTTATTAATTTTGCAAACATGTTTTATGCAACTAGACGAATAAATACGGTGCCTAATTTTAATACTTCTAATGTTATTAGTATGAGTAATATGTTTTCTTATTGTAGTGGTTTAACAAATGTTCCTAATTTTGATACATCAAATGTTACTAATTTTTCGAATATGTTTACTAGCTGTTCTAGTATAACTAATATACCTAATTTTAACTATAGTAAGGCTAGTAGTATAACAGATATGTTTTCTTATTGTAATAACTTAATAAACACTCCAGAAGCAGATTTTTCTTCAGTAAAATCTGTGGCAGGTTTATTTAGAAATTGTACTAATCTTAAAAATGTACTTAATTATAATTTTATGAATGCTACTAGTATTGCTTCAATGTTTAATGGTTGTATTAGATTAGAATCAGTACCTAATTTTTATATACCAAATGTTAAAATCATAAGTGGTATGTTTACTAATTGTAGAAATATAATAGATTTTCCTGAATTTGATACTAGTAATGTAACTGATTTTAGTTATGTATTTAGCCAATGTAATCAAAACTTTAATATCCCTAATTGGAATTTTGATAATGCTCAAAATTTATGTGGAATATTTTATAGGTGTACGAATCTTACAGAGATTCCTAATTGGGACACACCTAATATAACTAATATGAGCTATGCATTTGCCGAATGTCCAAATTTAATAAATGCTCCTAATTGGAATTTATCTAAGGTAACTCAGGCTCAATATGTATTTAGAAATTGTACTAACTTAGTTGAAGTACCTATATATGATTTAAGTAATTGTTCTAATATAATATTAATGTTTGCAAATTGTCCTAATTTATCAACTTCAGCTTTATCAAATATAGCTAATATGGTTCCAGACGCTAGCAAGCTATCAGCTTCATTAAGAAATATTAGTAATATAGGAATAAATGTAGATAGATTTAGTGCGGATGATTTAGTAGTACTAAATGCTAAAGGATATGTAGACGTTATAATATAACTCTTTTAGATAATAAATTTAGAGATACAAAAGATAAATTCTTAAACTATAACTATAAGAAAGGAGAAGAATAATGAGTTCTAATTTAATTACCGATTTAGCTCAGGTTAATCTTATAAAACAAAATATTAAGAATGCTATAATTAATAAAGGTATGATAGTAACGGACTTTAATTCATATTCTGGTGCTATAGAGAATATAGAAACTGGTGGTGGAGCTTATCAATATAGTAATTTAGAAAGTATGTATAACAGTGCTTCTAATAGATATAACGGAGATATAGGAGTAATATATAATAATAGTAACTTAAGTGGAATATATCAGCATAATGGTATTAATTTTAATCCTTTAAATACTGGATTAGATGTAGTACAAGACCAAGTTTGGGGAAATAGTTTTTATGGAAAAAATAGTATATTGAATGGAACTTTAAATAAAACGACTAATCTTAATTTGCAACAATTAAAAGACAGAGTTAATTTATATAGTAACATTAGTAGTTTAAGCTTTGATAATAGTGTTACTAGTTTATCAAACTTATTTGCTCATGATTCTAATATAGTGAATATACCTATTTTTAATACTGTTAATATTACTAATATGGAATCTGCATTTCATAGCTGTAATAATTTGTCTAATGAAAGTATACAGCATATAGTAAACATGTGTATAAATAGTAATATTCCATCAGGAAAAAGAAATATAAGTAATGTAAATTCTTATAGCCCACTTTTTAGTACTAAATTTGATAACTCATATTATAGTGATAGGCTTTCAGATTTAACTAATGCAGGATGGTCTTATTAAACATAATATTAAATATAAAATAAATTAAAAGGAGATTGAAAGAAATGATTGATGTAATTATTCCAGCTTATAATAGTCAAGATACTATTATTAGAACACTTGCAAGTATAGTAATGCAATTAAATAGAAATGAATTAAAGGTTACAATAGTAAATGATGGAGGAAAAGACTATAAAGAAATAGTAGAAATTTTTAAACCTTTAATTGATATTCAAGAAATAGGATATGAAGAAAATAGAGGACCAGGATATGCAAGGCAATATGGAATAGATAATACTAAAGAAGAGTTTATTGCTTTTATAGACGCAGATGATACTTTTTATGAGGCTTGTTCTCTTGGAATGTTATCTAAACCACTTAAAGATACCTCAGCTAAATTTATTATAAGTCCATTTATCCAAATAGGAAAAGACATAGGTCA
>Ga0326511_10001938_pt1 | contig 17006 bp, 31 predicted proteins | sample 0_2496_0518_D_FD_203701 | JGI IMG/M metagenome (GOLD analysis project Ga0326511, IMG submission 203701) | Bovine rumen microbial communities from UC Davis, California, United States - 0_2496_0518 | ecosystem: Host-associated > Mammals > Digestive system > Stomach > Rumen | place: USA...
TCGGCCTTGTTACCGCAGAAGGCACAACGCAGAAGAATGCGGTTATCGCAAAAGGCCAGGAAGTAATCGAATCAATCCCGGAAGATTATAGCGATCTCACCAGCGACGTCGAAGACTTAAAGAGTTCTTTAAGCGACTTCGAGGGTGCAATGCAATATGTCGCTTATGGCGTAAAACAAAATGGTGATATTGTATTTACATCAGATGATGTAAACGAAGGTGATATCCTTTATTACAAACTTATTGCTTCTGGTGTAGATGGTGTCGCATATATAGGGTTCTATGATTCGTCTGATACGCGACTTGCATATTATGGAAAAGGGTCTGGAAGTTCTACTGTTCTAACGTATGAGGGAACTGCTGAAGTACCAACAGGATTTTCCTATTGCAAGGTGTTCACAAACAATTCATTAACTCTTGATATTGCCTATTTGTACAATGGTGAACCAATTTTTAAGAAGGTAGAAAAACTTTCGACCATTATTGATTCCCCATTCTCAGTTCAAGTACCTGATTCGATTAAGGGTATTATTGCTTTTGAATTTCTTGACTATGATGATGGCTTTAAAACATACGAGGTTGACCAGTACAGAGTTAACAGATATTACTATAAAACATCAGGATTTTATATGTATTTACAAGTTCAAAAACTTGTTAATGGGTCATGGTCTACTTTCGATGCTGTAGACATTCGCACACAAAATGCCCCAACAGAAACAAAACTAATGTTCGCTGAGGGTTTATACCATCGTTTCAAAGTTGCATATCTTCCAACATTTTTAACCGCCGTTAGTCTTGGTACTGTAACATATCCTATAAAAAACACAAGCAGGCAACCATTTATTACTTCACTGCAAAACCAGATAGATACACTTACTACTGAGTTACAGTACGGTGATTACGAAAACAAGGATACAATCAAACACGTTGTTACCATTGACGCTAATGGAAATGGAGACTTTACAACAATCGCAGACGCTTATTCCGCAGTTACAGATAGTTCATACGATAATCAATATGAATTTATCATAAGAGATGGTACATATCACGAATTAAATTTAATCCCTCCTCCATATTCTCATACGCATGGCAATAGCCCAAATGGCGTTATTGTAACAAGCGAAGGGCAAACTGGCACATTACCAGTATTTGACCAAAAACAATATCCGAGCAAACTTTCAAACATGACAATAATAAGCGGTACAGGTTATTGTATTCACAATGATTTTCCCTTCGGGAATACTGGCGCAGTATACAACGAAAATTTGTACTGCAAAAAAGTGTACGGAGTTTCTGTCCAAAATTTCGGTTGGCGAAGCAAAACAAATCCAACAATAATTGGTGCAGGAGCACAGTATAAAGGTGCAAAAATTGTATACAACAATTGCGTGTTTGAAGATGGTACGGTAACCTGCCATTCAAATTCTGCAAATGTGGAAGAAGGCAACTTCCATTTTGTGCTGAAAAATTGCAAATGCGTTAATTCTTTGATTCAGCTAAATATGGCAGGAAACGATGGTGCGGCATACCGCGGTATGTGGATTTGCGAAATCGACGGATTAAATGTGCCTATGGGTTGCCCTGCTCTTACAACAAAGATTGGTGAACGTAAAAACAATGAAACATGGTTTGGTTGGCAGATTATCGGCGGGAACAATAAGAATTTCTCAGTAAAGCTTGACAATAACTCTGACACTTTAACAACAGATATTCCTTGGGACAATGTAAACACAAACGAGAAAGTATATTGTCAGGCAACTGCAACCATAACAAAAGGACAATGGCTTTCTGATACCCTTACTGTGGCAAATGCAGAAGAAAAGGCACGAAATATATTTGGTATCGCATTAGCTGATGCAACAAGTGGAGAGACATTCCCTGTGTGGACTGGTAACGCATATGTGGTTAATGCATCAAATGGAGAATATGGAATTGGTGCAAACGGAGCATTATCTGATTCCGCTGTCGAAAAAATAGGTAAGGTTATTGGCGGAATTTTCTACAGATATTAAAGGACACAATAAGTCTTTGAAAATCCAAGTAAATTCCAAGTAAATTCCAAGTAAAGTCAACGCATTCAACGCGTTGAATGCGTCAAAGTAAATTCAGAGTAAAAAGTCAAAGTATCAAAGTAAATCGGCACTGCCATCTGAAGTCCTGCGTTCCACGCGGGGGATCAGTAGGATGGCACTGCCGAATCTGAGAAAGTGAAACAAGGAAGTGAAAGCATGGTATTAGAAGACGGGAAAAAAGCCGAATCGTATCCGATCGTGATCTACTGGCCGGCTCCGACAATCGTCTGTAAGATATGCCGGCAGGAGTACGTTTCACGAGGAAAAGACGATCCGGGATACTGCCGGGAATGCGAGGAGGCAATGAAAGAGCATAAACTCTCCGGCGGACCGCTGGACGGGGAGGTAGCAAAATGACAAAGGTCGAATCGGCAACAACATGGATGGAGAACCTTGCTGCTGATAATTCTCATGGCTACAGCCAGGCAAACCGCTGGGGACCGGATTATGACTGCAGCAGTGCAGTGATCACAGCCTGGCAGCAGGCCGGCGTTCCTGTCAAAGACAGGGGCGCCACGTTTACCGGAAATATGTACCAGGTATTCCTGGCGTGCGGATTCTACGATGTAAGTGCTGACGTGAACATGCAGACAGGTGCCGGAATGAAGAGAGGCGATGTGCTACTCAACGATGTTCACCACACGGCAATGTACATAGGCAACGGCCGCCTGGTCGCGGCGAGAGGATCCGAAGGCCATCCGGAACCGGGAGATCAGGGCCGGGAGATCTGTGATCAGGCGTATTACAACTTCCCGTGGGATCATTGCATGCGCTTTCCCCAAGGACCGAACTATGACGAAGGCGAAAAGACAGATACCGAGCCGGCACATGACGGATCTTCCGGTCTGAAGGCAGACGGGATCTGCGGACCGGAGACATGGGCGGCCATCGCGGAGGAGATCCGGAAGATGCCTATGGTATCCTATGACAGGAAGACCAATACCGGATCCATCGGATGGCATGTGACGCTGCTGCAGGCATTCCTTAATTATCAAGGTGCGGATCTGGATGCCGACGGGGAATTTGGACCACTGACACAGGAAGCGCTTTTGAATTTCCAGAGCTGCAAATAAGCAGCGGGAGGACAGCATGGAATTGCAAAAATGTAAGATATGCGGCGATCTGGCACCACCGGGAAAAGAAATGTGCTGGTGTTGTGAACATGGACCAAAATTACATCCTACAGAACCAAAGGAAAAGGAGAAAAAGAATGAACGCACCGGAAAAGGCAACTGAGATCAAAGCGGCAGCGGCAGCTGTCATAGCATTCCTGACAGCCCTGTGGGGCTGGACAGGATGGGCCGTGATAATATGGCTGGTATGCATCTTCACGGATTATCTGGCAGGCAGCCTCGCTGCAAAAAAAGAGCACAACTGGTCAAGCGCAATCGCCAGGGAAGGCCTCTGGCATAAATTGGGAGAGATCTTCGCTGTACTGGTGGCAGCATTATCAGATATCGCGCTGAAGGTGATCGCGGAAGGATCCGGAATTGCGATTCCGTTCCATGTCGGGGCACTGATCACTCCGGTCGTGCTGCTTTGGTATATCCTCACAGAAATCGGTTCGATCATTGAAAATGCCGGAAAGCTCGGAGCGCCGATCCCGAAATGGTTTAAGCAGAGCTTCGACAAATATCGGGACGCTATCGATGCAGACCGGGGGAGCACAGAAGAAAAAGAGCCTGCAGAGGAGCAGTAAATCCGTTAGCATTTTCATTAGCAAAACGAGAAAATTTTGCTAACGAAATCAACAAAATATTGAGGAAAACAAAAAATATTTAACGGGCTTAAAGAGCTGAAAAGGCCCGTAGATAGGGAAAAGTCCCGCAATCGTAAGTGATTGCGGGACTTTCTCGTTTTATGGACTTGAAGGGGATCGAACCCTGTGAAGATGCTGCAAAGAAGCCTGTATCAGGCGGTTTTCTCACTGCCGTTAGCATTTTCGTTAGCATTTTCTTTTCCGAGGAGCTTGTCAACTGCCTGGATCACGTCGGCAAAGGCCGGCAGATCCTTATATTCGGCCCGGAATTGGCGAAGGGCCTGCAGCCCGTCCTCCAGCATCTTCTCAGGATCTCTGCCCTGGTAGAATTCAGCGATTTTGTTCTTCGCGCGTTCCTTGTCTCGCTGCGCTACGCGGATATAGATCTTGTGCATGGTGGTCGGATCATCCCATCCGCCCAGTTCCATCAATGCCCTCTCCGATATGCCGAGGCTGTATCCGAGACAGGCAAACGTATGGCGGAGGCCGTGGTTCGTGACGTCCGTGATGCCGGCTGCCTGGCAGCAGGTGTGGATATGTTTGAGAATGATAGGGGAGGAGTGCACAGGCCAGTCTTTCCCGCTGTCATTCAGCTCCTTCACCAGAACGGTAAGACGCGGCACCATGATCGGCACGATACGCGTGGAGGCGGCGCTCTTGTTGACGTCCTTTTCCACAAGCTGATGGGATTTGTCAGGCACAACGGCGCCGGAGACGATGATCTGATGCTTCTCCAGATCGATGCGCCTGTTCCGGATCACGGCCAGCGCCTCGGACCTTCTCAGCCCGTGCAGGCAAAGCAGCATCTCCAGTTCTGCAGGATCTCCCTCTATTGCGGACAGAAAGAGCGGGATCTCCTCCGGCTGCAGGTACGGCATCTCCCGGACGGGGGAACGAGGCAGCTTGACGGTAGGCACATCCCGGCCGGAATCTTTCAGCGCTGCCGTCACGAGGAACCAGGCGTTCTTCACCGTGTGCACGCTGACGGCGGCCAGCTCCTCGTTGATCATGATCTGCCAGTCTTTGATATCCCGCAGCGGTCTGTCCATGTAGGACTGGAACCGGCACCGGCGGATCGTATCATATCCCATGACCGTGGAAGGAGAGAGTGCCGGGGTGCTTTTCTCGATATAGACGTCAATCAGAGATCCGAGCGTGACGCTGCTGCTATCCACTTTTCTCTTGCCGGCAAGATACTCAGCCTTGATCAGCTGAGCCTGTTGCCGGCATTCTGTTTTAGAGGGAGAGGTGATCGGCACACTGGTGCCGTCAAGCCGCAACTGAATAAACCAGCTGCCGCTTTTCAGTTTTCTGGGTTCCGGTATTTTCATTTCAAGTAGCCGATAGTAAGCTCGGCGCGGTAGATGGTAGCACCATCATCGTTTTCAAACGGCTCTACTTCAAGATCGATTCTGTCGATTCTGTCTTCGACAGCTTCAATGCGTTCTACATAATCAGCAGGGATGTTTCCGATGCAGCGGCCTTCAAAGAGAACGTGATAGGCGGGATCTCCCTCATACTCATATTTACGCAGAGAAACAGTGCCGAGATCCTTGTCAGGATCGTTGTAGATGGCTTTCAGATTCTTCTGCCTGCTTGTGCGATCGTCATTATCGAAGGTGACACCGGCAATGCGAGTGAAGATCAGATCATGGTCTTCAAGATACTTCATTCTGGCGGCTTTTGCGGCAGCTATGCGTCGGTCGAGATCTTCACGGTAGGCTTTTTCCTTTTCCTCTTTTTCACGGGCCGCTTTTTCAGCGGCCTCTCTTTTTTTCACAGTCTTTTGATATCTAATAAAACCGAAGCAGAACAGGAGCAGGCAGCAGGCAAGATACAGGAAATTATCTGAACGGGGAAATGCTCTGGAGTATTGAATGAAAGTGAATAGGAACAGGGCGGAAAGCGCCCAGAGTACATAGGCAAGAAACATAGCAGCACCTCACTGAAGATTAATCAAATAGCGGAAGCGGATACATCCGCTTTTTTATATTTTTCCGATTGAATCAAATCATCGGCGTAGTCCAATAGCTTTTCCTGTCCTTCTGAATTAAGTTGATAAAACATTCCTAAGAGTGCTTCTTCATTATTTGAAGAAGCATTTTTTTCGTTCATTTCATCCTGGAAAAGAAAATTAGCATCACATTTTAAGACATCAAAGACCCGATATAAAATATCGGCCTTTGGAGAACTTACACCGTTTTCATAATTTCCAATTGCAGAACCGGTAATCCCAAGAAGTTTGCCAAGATCACTTTGCTTTAATCCAAGGGATTCGCGTCTTTCCCTTAAACGGCTGCCGAAACTCATTTAATCACCACCTTTGAAAGCATTATATCAAGAGTTATTGAAAAGTCAATAAATAAATTACAAGATACTTGTAAAAAGATATTGACAATAAAAGATTCTTGTTGTAATATCCGTAATATACCAAGATTCTTGTGATTTGGAGGTGAAAGTATGGATGGAAGCGTAGCAACGGGAATCAGAAGAATAATCCAGGAAAAGGCTTTTTTGCAGAATGCAATCGCACGGAAGTCAGGTTTTACGGTGCAACAATTCAACGACATGCTTCATGATCGGAAAGTAATCAGAGCAGATTATATCCCTTATATAGCAAAAGCGTTGGAGGTTAGTGTACAGGAAATTTATGACGCTGGTCGGAGACAATAAGTGCCAAAAGGTTAGGAGAAAGCCATGATGAGGAATCAGCAGGTTGACGAATTCCTGGAAGACAGGAGAAAAGCAATCACGGCCGGAATCAAGGACGATGACATGAATGCGGTTAAAGCCTATCTCCGAAAATACGGGGAAGAGATCCCGGAGGAAGACATGGTGCTGAAGCTGGCCATATACAAAGTGGCACAGGGATGCGCGGACATCCCGAGGGCACTGAAGATGGTTGCTCTGTTCAAAGCGTATGAACTCGGTGTGAGTCCGGCATTCTTTGAGAGGAGGTGAAAAAATGCTGCAGGTGTTGTTTTTCGTCTTCACATTCCTCGTGGCGGCAGAACTCGCGCTGCATATCATCTATTTTGCCTTCACCGGCAGAGCGGGCCTGAATGATCCGCCGTTCGATTACATTTTTGATCTGTTCCGCCGCAAAAAAGCTGGAAAGAAAAATCGCTCCTGAGATCAGGAGCAAAACAAAAAAGCGCCGCCCGGACGCTGCCAACGATTCCGGACGGCAAAGGTGTCTCATGCGAACTGAGGACGCCTCTATTATAAACAAAAATGGAGGAAAAAGTCAAATGCCATATTTAAAGCCGCAGAAGCAGCCTTTTGACAAGCTGCACCGTCTCCTGCTCGGATACGGACTGAATGGGGAGAATCTTTCCGCGGCGCTCTCCTGCAGCGCAACGACGGCGCGGAAGCGCATATCAGAACCGGGGACGATCAGCCTGAAGGAACTGAGCCAGATCTCAAGGAAATATCATATCCCGATTGATGAGATCCGGGAAAGCATCAGCTGGTGAGGAGGTGAAGAAATGATCCGAACACTTTTTACCTTCAGACCGTGGGACATCTGCCTGATCCTCTTCTTTATTCTGTTCATTTTGGCCATCGTGGCCGGCCTGCTGATCACCAGCAGGGAGAAGCTGGCAATTGCCGTAAGGCGCCGGCTGATCATCCTGACGGACCGCCTGGAGGAATTCACAAACCGGATGAAGGACGATACTCCCTATGAACCGTGGATGGGCTATCGGGAATGGAAGGAGACGCGCAGATGAAAACGAAAGAATCGACCATCCCTTGCCAAAACAGAAAGGCGGAAGCCTATCAGCTTCAGCGGAAGCAATGGGAGAGACAGCTGCAGGGGCATCTTGCACCGAAGCGGCACAGCCTGAAGAAAGAGAGGGAGAGCAAACGTGATACCGATGAATGATCTCCTCTATGTTCTGCAGTGCGAGCTGTTCTTCGTCGCTGTGACCTGTTTCTGGTACGGCCTGCAGGGGTACGATCATATCATCTGGATGCCGCAGATGCGGCGGGAGGTGCGCTGTGGGAAGTAAGATGTATCAGCAGATTCGGGCAGCGAAAAAGGCAAAAGGGAATATCTTCCTGGGAGACACGGCTGAAGATATTCGGGACTGCCTGAACTGCCGGAGGCCGAAATGTACAAACTGCAAAGACTCGGCAGAAGCAAAAGGCAGGCTGACAGAGAGGGAAAGATTCCGCAGAGATCTGTTGAGAGCATACGAGAAATGCAATACCGTGCGGGAAATGCAGCTGGATCTACTGGAATACAGAGGAAGGATCGTAAACACGCTGGAACGTTTAGGCCTGCCGTATCCGGAGACGCTGACAGCGGCAGAGCGGAAACGTCTGGTCAGAGAAAGGAATGGATAAGATGCAGAATCAGAAAAAACCGTTTACACCGAAACCGTGCCCCGTGTGCGGGGAACCGGCAAAGCCCTATCTGGAAATGAGGAAAGGCAAGACCGGCACGCCACTGGCCGTCCTGCATGTGAGGTGTGTAAACCCTGATTGCCCGAATGAGCGGGAGGCGCATATTGCGCTGCATAACCTGTCGACCTTCAATGCGGTCAGAAAGCAGATGAAAAACGCCGTTATGATATGGAACGGAATGAAATACAGGGAGGCGGAAGTATGGACGAAAAGCCGATCAGAATGACGGTTGCCGCCTGGCAGGATATCACAAAGCGGATCCGCCGGATCTCGGAAGAACTGCGGGAACTGCATTTGCTTCTCCAGGATGAGACAAAGCTGATCATGGAGGAGCCGATGCCGCAGGAGGAATGGCAGAAGGAACCTGCACAGATCGCTCATGTCGGATATTCTGATGCAGAATGCGGGAGGGAGAAATGAGCGCATGGATCAAATCCGAGAGACAGCCGGACGGATCCTTCCTGATAGCCTTCAGGGATAAGACATACCGGTGCAGGGATCAGATGGAAATGGCCAGGAAAATCGAGGAACTTCGACAGCAGGAGCGGGACGATGAAAACAGTAGCCTGGAACATAAAATCACCGTGTAGGGATTGTAAGAAACGCCATCTGAAATGCCATGGCAGCTGTGAGGAATACCGGAATTTTCAGGAGGAAGTGGAGAAGTACAAAAAAGCGACGCAGGCGGAATACACGGCGGCGATCAGCCGACACCTGATGAAAAAAGACAGGAAGTGGATGCCGAAATGAAGGACTATGAAACAATCATGAAGGACCTGAAAACGGTCCGGAACATGCCGTTCAGCCTGGAACTGACCAGGACGGGCGAGTGCTATTACACCTGTACCCGAACGATGCTCGGCAGCCTGAAGGCAACCGCGGCGGAAGCGGAGCAGGCGATCAGAGCGCTTCTGAGAGATCGGGACAGCCTGCTGGAGCAGCTGACGGAGGCGGATGATGCCGATATCTGACGATCGTGCCAGGCAGAAAGGCCTGCGGGCATTGAATGACCGGGAAGATCCTCTCGTGGCGGATGCCATAAAAGGGTATGCGTTTCGGGAATCGACCATGAGAAACTGCCCGCATCCGGCCGTAAGGCAGAAATATGCCTCCGCAATAGGAGAATGCTGGGTGTCGCCGTGGACCTGCAAAACACTGAAATGCAGATACGCCGTGACCTATCCGCTGCATGGCGGCGTAGGATGCAGCTATAAGTAAGGAATAAAAAAGAGGTGTCAAAATGAGCAATGCGATTGAACTGATAAAGGAGCAGCAGAAAAAGCTGCGGGAGACCGATCCTGCCTATATGATCGGCCTCCAGCTGATCGATATGATCAGAGAGGATACAGGGATAGACAGGATCCTGACAGAAGATCTTTCGGGGAAAGGGATGGATCTGACAGCCTGCGCGGCGGCAATGAAAAGGCATGCCGACGGCATCCATACCAGAGAAAAGGGAAGCTGCGTCTGCATTCATCCGAAAGAAGCGGAAAAAGTGATCAGGAAATTCTACGGCCTTCCGGATCCGGACGAGCGGGAAGCACCGAAGACGGTCACATCTCCGGAGATTATGAGTCTGGAGGATTTCCTCTGATGAAAACAGACGAATCCGTATGGGTGCAGCAGCTGCTTGCCGATCTCCCGGAGAAGGCATCTGGAAAGGTAGAAGCCTTCGCGAAGTCAATTGAGGATATCAATCCGCCGATCATCATCTATGCACGGGAAAGCGTGCCGGAATGGGATTTCTTCAGCCTGATGGAGGCAGGCCTGCTGCACCCAGGAGAAGAAAAATATCACTGGGGAGCCAGCTGCAGATGTACATCCTGCGGAGAAACCTTTTACGGGGGTTATAAAGATAAAAAAGTTCTGTTCCTGCAGATGGAAGACGGGACGCTGCTGGATGGCTGGACGGACGGAGAACAACCGGAGACAGCAGCATTTTCGGAAGGTGACCTGATCAGATGCCCGCTTTGCGGGAAACAGGTAAGGCTGATAAAACGCTCCAGAATCAGAGGCAGAACGTTCCGGACGCAGGTGGCGGAGCTGACGAACATCGGCCAGACAACGGTAATCCTTTACTGGCTGGCAAGCTATTATCTGGAGAAGGACGGATATCACTGGGAGGGAATCTCACCGAGAATGGCCGTGGCCATTTCACCTTCCGGGAGACTGCAGAGATTTTCTCGGAGCTATATCTACTTAAACTATGAATATGAGAAAGAGGAATGGGTTCCGGTCCGGCACATGGATGATCCGGAAATGATAGCCTTTAATGCAGGCGGATGTTTATATCGGGACACGATCGGAGCATATTACATCTGCACGGCAGAAGACATGACGGGAATGACCGGGGAAAAAACAGGAATCTTCCGTTATTTCAGCCAGCAGTATGCCAGGAGTGCGGCAACATATCTCAGAGTGCAGCGATTGTATCCTTATCTTGAAAACATCACAAACACAGGAGGAGAATGGCTGGCAAAAGAAATAATAGACCAGTTCCAAGAATTCAACGGGAGCAGAAAAGTGTTTATCAGGAGACAGCTCCCGATTGACCTGAAGGAACGAAAACCGCACAGGATCCTCGGAGTCACAAAGCCGGAATACTGTTTGATTACAAAACAGGAATGGCCTTTTGACTGTCTGGAGATGTTCCTGGAGTACCGGAAGAGCCATCCGAAGACAACTGCCATGCAGTTCAGCAACTGGGCAGAAATGCTGGAATGGGAATCCGTGGACAGGCTGAAACCATGCTGGGGAGCTGGTATTGAAAACCTGATCAGCTATTTCCGGAAGCAGGAACAGCTGCATGATGTTGGAGATATTGTCAGCTTCTATACGGATTATCGGAGAATGCTGGACAGCATCAGGACGGAATCCGGCATTGAAGCGAAGCTGACATTGGCGGAGATTTTCCCGCCGAATATCGTAAACGCACACAACCGGGCAAATGACGCGCTCAATGCGATCAACAGAGAAAAGAAAAAACGGGGCGGATCGGAAGCTCAGTTCAAAACCTTTGCGGAGCTGAAGGAAAAGCTGTCCGCCCTGGAATGGAAGAACGGAGAATACTGCATCATCATTCCGGAGAGTCCGGAAGAACTGGTCCGGGAGGGAGAAACGCTGAAGCACTGCGTCGGCGGATATGCATCCAAACACTGCAGCGGAGAGATGATCTTCTTTGTTCGCCATGCCAGAAGACCGGAGCGCAGCTGGTTCACGCTGAATGAAAACGTGAACGGAAGCACTGTGCACAGGATCCAGCTGCACGGATACGGGAATGAATATGCGCACGGCAAAAGACTGACCATTCCGAAAACCGTGATCGAGTTTGTTGAACAGTGGGAGAAAACGGTCCTTGCACCGTATTTGAAAGAAAACAGGAGGAAAACAGCATGAGCGAAGAACTGACCGCCATGAAAACCGGAACTGTCAGAGAAGGCGAATTCCGGGATATCAACATTATTACGACAGAGATCAGAACACTCTACCAGACGGCCGTGCGGACGGAACTGTCCTATGCCATCCAGCTCGGCAGAAAGCTGACAGAGGCAAAGGAACTGGTGGAGCACGGCGAATGGGGAAACTGGATCCGGGAGAACCTGCCGTTTTCACAGGATAAGGCAACAATGATGATGAAGATCTACGATGCCTACGGAGCGAACCAGGAGAGCCTTTTTGGGGAAATAAATTCCGAAACGTTTCGGAATTTGGGCATTTCTCAGGCTTTTACCCTGCTTTCCGTACCGGAAAACGAGCGGGAGGAATTCGTAAAAAACAACGATGTGGAGAGCATGTCCGTCCGGGAACTGAAAAAAGCAATCGAAGAGCGGGATGCCGCTCAGAAGGCAAAGCAGGCGCTGGAAGAGGACAATAAGAAGCTGCGGGAGTCCAACATCTCCCTGAACATGAAAGCGCAGCAGGTAGAGAATCTGCAGAAAACTGCGGAGGAGGCCGTGAATAAGGCAAAGCAGGCGGAGGCGGCAAAATCTGAGGCACAGAGCAAACTGAAGGAAACACAGGCTGAACTCGCTGAAGCAAAGGCAAGGCCGACGATCCCTGCGGATATGCTGACAAAGCTGCAGGAAGAGGCAAAAGAGACCGCCGAGAAAGAGGCGGACGAGCAGATCCGTATGGAGACGGCCAGAAGGGAAGAGGCGGAGAAAGAGATGAAAGAACTGCGGAAAAAGCTCGCAGTTGCCTCTCCGGAAGCCGCAACCTTCAAGACATACTTTGAGATGTTTCAGGAGGACTTCAACAGGCTGCACGGCCTGCTGTTAAAAATCGGCACAGCAGACAAGGACACTTCTGCAAAATTCAAAAATGCCCTTCAGACGCTGATGAGGCAGTTTGAAGAAAAACTGGCATGATCAGGAGGAACATCTTATGCAGAATGAACTGACAATACGGCTGCGGAGGTATTCCAGAACCTGCCTGGCGGAACGGCTGGATCCGGATTTCGCGGATGCCGTGATGCAGGCATCGGAAACAGCCGGATGCAGCTGGATCAGCACGAAGGAGCGGATTCCGGACGAGGACTGCTCAACGCTCGTCTGCACCGATAAAGGGAGCGTATGATCGGCGAAAATGAAAGTGCGGTACGCAAAATACTTTTGAAACGGGAGAGTGAGACATGACATACAAGGAAAAGATTTGCCATCAGATAATCAAAAAAATGGAATGGTGGCGAAATGCTTCATGGGCAAACCATATTGACGAAAGAACAAAAGATGAAGTTATAACTGTGATGCAAAATGTTGTCGATTGTATATCTCACCAAAGACAAGTGTATAAGGAAGAGGAGAGTGAGTGATGGCTGTTTACATCAATGGCATGGAGTTGCCGAAAGACCGTGAAATCTATTTACGCATAGATGAAAAAGGCGAAGTCTATGTGTACGGTTCATATCCAACGGAGCTGTACAAAGCAGTCCCCGTCCCTCCGCATGGGAGGCTGATTGATGCGGATGCACTTGAGACAGATTTAAAGCGACAATGTAAAGAAGTATTTCGTACTGATGCTGTTTCTCCTGATGATTATTGGATTACACGAAATCAAGCGTACAACGAAAATCTTTGGAAAACATGGTGTGAGTCGTTTTACGATTATCTTAAAACAAGGCCCATCATCATTCCGACAGAGGATGGCGAGACATGACGAATCGTGAAATACTAATCCAATCTCTGAAAGGCGAACTGGATGATTGGGCGGCATCGGAATCGAATATTGCCTACAACATTGCCTGCCCTTATTACGGGTGTGGTTTGGAGGAGCCGCATCCTTGTGATGGTAAAAAATACCCTTGGAATACATTGGATGTATGCGGGCCTTGTAAAATAGAATGGCTCGACAAGGAGGTAAGCGAATGAGCGAGGAGAAACAGTATATCACAGATCGGCTGCGGCGGTATTCCAGAGCCTGCCTGGCGGAGCGGCTGGATCCGGATTTCGCGGATGCTGTGATGCAGGCATCGGAAACAGCAGGATGCAGCTGGATCAGCACGAAGGAGCGGATCCCGGACGAAGACTGCTCAACACTTGTCTGTACGGAAAGCGGGAAGGTATGCACGGCACGTTTTTACGCCGCAACGAGGAAATGGAACGGATACGCAGGAAAGAGCGCAAAATACTGGATGCCGCTGCCGGCGCCTCCTGACGTGGAGACGGGATCATGAGAATAATTGATGCAGATGATCTGATCAGCGCACTGGAAGGCGCAAAGGATGCTCTTGAAATCAGCAGATCTGATCCGGTAGAGAAGCATGCGGTTGGTGTGATATACAGCTTTGCTATTGAGGTCGTGGATACAGCGGCAAGGATGGCGGAGAAAGGATCGGTGTATAGCTATGGCAGTTACAGACAAACAGATGCTTGTGCAGGACATGCAGAAAGCACTGTACGACAAGCTGACGCAAAAGGATATCGATATCGTGTCAGCGGCGCTGATAGACAGCCTGACGGCGTATGGCGTAGAAAGAGAAAGTGAAGGCGCCGGCAGGCAGGACTCGGACGATCTGGTGAAGATGTTCCTGGACGCAAAGCGCGTGAGCGGGAGCTCTGAAAAAACGATTGAACATTATCGCTATGTGATCGGAAAACTGCGGGAAAAGGTCCGTGTTCCTCTGAGCAGCATGACGATCTATCACCTGCGAGGCTACCTGATGGATGAGAAAGACAGAGGGTTATCAGACAGTACGCTGTCAGGATGCCGGGATATTTTCAATTCTCTGTTCGGCTGGCTGCACAGGGAAGGACTGATACAATCGAACCCGTGTGCAAACCTTGCGCCGATCAAAAAGAAAAAAGAAGTCAGGAAGCCGTTCACAAACGTGGAGATTGAAACGCTGAAGGAAGCGAGCACCAGCCTGCGGGACAAGGCGATCATTACATTCCTGCTGAGTACAGGCTGCCGGATCAGTGAAGTGTGTAGTCTCAACAGGCGCGATATTGATTTACGCGCTCTTGAATGCACTGTTCTCGGTAAGGGAAACAAGGAACGCACGGTATATATCGATCCCGTGTGTGCAATGATGCTTCAGAAGTATTTCAATTCTCGCAAAGACAGTTCTCCTGCCCTGTTTGCGGGGCGCCAGACAGAGCGAATGACACCGCATGGGATACGGGAACGCCTGAACAAGATTGCTGATATTGCTAATGTGGAGAACGTTCACCCGCACAGATTCAGGCGGACACTGGCGACGAATCTGATAAACCGAGGTATGGCATTACAGGAGGTCGCGCGGATCCTCGGCCATGAGAAGATCGACACGACGATGAAATACGTCTATGTAAACGACAGAGACGTGAAGAACAATTATCGGAAATATATCTGAGACTTTGAGCCTGCAGCATCGGAGATCCGGTGCTGCGGCCTGAGAGCCTTAACTGCACCTTGACAACAAAAGATCTTCTTTATATAGATACGCGCGCACGCGTATCTATGAAGACCTTTTAGCGGCTAACATTAGAACCATGCAAAAGGAGGGAGCATGAGAAAGCTGATGGAGTACAAAATCATATCCGGACGTGTTATTGAGACTAAACGGAGTTGGATCCCTGTGGGGATGGATTATTCCAAGCCGAGAGGGACAAGGCGTGCGGGATCATCCAGCGAGAAGAAGATCCGGGCCAACGAGAAAAGCAGCACGCGCAATCTCGCCAGGGTGATCAACAGCAATTTTGATGCCGGAGACATCTTCTGCACGCTCGCCTATGACAGCTTCCACTATCCGAAAGGCATCACCTACGAGGACGCGAAGGACAGCCTGAAGCGGTTCCGGGCAAAACTCAGGAAGCGGTACCAGGCGGAAACAGGGCAAACACTCAAAGCGATCTGGGTGACGGCAAACTGGAGCCCGCACCGGCATGCACCGTCACGCCTGCACCATCACATGATCCTTCCGGCAGATGCGCTGACGCTTGCCAGAGCGATATGGGAGGAGATCGGCGGACAGGGAACTTTCAAGATGGAAGGTCTCGACAACCGAGGCGACCATACCGACATGGCTGCGTACATGATGGAGAACGTGCACGACAGGCCGGCTGGAGAAAACAAATGGAGCTGCTGCCGGGGAATGGACAGACCGATTTACACAGAGCCGGTGGAAGTCACGGACATGGATGATATGCAGCCGGACTATGACAGCACGATCAAGGACGTGGAAGAGTTCAGGGATGAAGACGGCGTCCTGATCGGCAAGTACATGCGCTGCCTGCTGAAAGAGCGCCCGGCAGTGAGAGGCGGGCAGGTCGTTCTGCCGCGTAAGAACGGGAGACGGAAGCAATGAGCAGACCGAGAGAACCATGGTGGGGATATGTGAAGAACGTGATCCGCCGCTATCCTGCCTATGAAGCGGAACTGAAGCGGCTGAAAGCAACATCCGTGACCACCAGATACAGCAAGGGCAGAGGAGCAGGAGGATCATCCAGAAAGACGGAACTGACTGCGCTGCGATCACTGCCGGAGAAGGACCAGCTGCGCCATGACGCGGTGGCCAGAGCGCTGCAGAAGACGAAGCGGATGCAGGACGGGGATCTGCGCTGCCGGATGATTGACCTGACGTATTTCTCCGGGCGCTGCAACATACAGGGCGCAGCCTTGATTCTGCATGTATCCTACATGACGGTGAGACGCTGGCATGTGGACTTTGTCCGCCTCGTGGCGGAATATCTGGACCTGATCTGAAAAATGAACCACAAAGGCCAGATCTCTGTGCTATGATTCTATCATGCAAGAATAGCACAGGGCGGAAGGAGTGGTCAGACCTTCCGCTTCGTGCTTTCAGCCGCCGGCACCGGATTACATGGCGGCGATATATATCCACAGGTAATGCGGGATCTCATTGTTTCCATTGGACATCCTCCTTTTTGTTTTCTGAACATACATAAGCATACATAAACATACATCCGGTGCCATTTATTTCATGAAAGATTTTGCCAGAAAATTTTACAGCAGTAAGGCATGGCAGAAATGCCGTGAGGGATTTATTGCTTACCGCATCTCAATCGACGGGGGCATGTGCCAGGTATGCCGGGAACGCCTCGGCTATATCGTGCACCACAAAAAAGAATTGACGCCGGACAACATCACGGATCCGGACGTCGCGCTGAACTGGCGCAACATGCAGTACGTTTGCCATGAATGCCACAATGAAATTCATGAGGCATTCACGAGACGGAGAGACATCATGTTCACGCCGGACGGGGATGTGATCGCGCGTCCTCGATCGGATCCCCCCGGTCGAAAAAATTTTTACGGCGCCGGCTGAC
>Ga0326511_10001939_pt1 | contig 17003 bp, 14 predicted proteins | sample 0_2496_0518_D_FD_203701 | JGI IMG/M metagenome (GOLD analysis project Ga0326511, IMG submission 203701) | Bovine rumen microbial communities from UC Davis, California, United States - 0_2496_0518 | ecosystem: Host-associated > Mammals > Digestive system > Stomach > Rumen | place: USA...
AAGCATAACCGCAATTATGCCAAGAGCTCCAGCAACCTTACCAGGAGCAATGGTCGTAAGCGTCATCATAAGACCGACAGCGGCGACCAATGCCAGAATACCAACGCCCATAGACATTATGGACTTACCGATATCTTGTCCACCAAAGGTCTTAGCCAACGCTCCGATCTTCGCTACAGCAGCAAACACACCAACAAGAATTGCGGTATTCTCCATAAGCTGATTGGTATCCGCCTTTGACAGTAAGCCGAGGGCAACAGCCACCATAGCAATAGCTCCGCCGATCTTGAGCGCAGTATCGCCGAGGGTGTCCATCTTTCCACCACTCTTGAGGAAGATGGACTGGCCAAACTTCTTCAGCATGCCAGACATGTTTCTTGCGGTCTTGAACAGGCTGAATATGGCATACGCGCCCAGAGCTTTACCAGCAAGACCGAGAACCTTGTCGAACGGAATCCCTTTAAGATTTCCAAAGAATTCCCCGATCTTGGCACCGATGTTGCCGATAGCGTCAAAGAAATTAAAGCTTCCGTCTTCTTTGATGCCCAGGAGATCCTTGAAGCCCTGAACCAGCTTGTCCTTCATGATGGTAAACTGCATCACGAGAGGCTTGAAAGCGGTAAGGCGTTTCTGCAGCTTTTCGAATAACCCTTCCTTGTCTGAGGTATCCATCGTAAAGAAAGCGGCAATCTGGGGTCCAAGGAATCCAAATGCGCCGGTGATCTTATCGATGATCGGCTGGATCTTGTCGACGAAGCTCTTGAAGAGGGGAGAAGTGTCATAGAGCTCCTGGAACTTGGAGGCAATAACATCTCTGACCTGCTGGATCAGATTGCCAACATTGTCCCTGAGCTGCTCGAGTTTCTTAAGTATATCGAACTTTTCGTCGCCGTTCTCGCCAACGAAAAAATCATGGATTGCTTTGCCCGCGTTCTTCACAAAATTGGAAATACCGGGAGCAACCTTCGCAATTGCGTCTTTGATCCCGAGTATACCATTTTGAATGAAGTGAGAGTTCTTTACAGAGTTATAAGCGCCGACAAAGAAGTCCTTTATAGATTGCAAAGCCTTGGGTACGTTATCTGTGATCCAAGTTGAAATCTTCTGGAATTTATCTCCAAACCAGTTCTTGAAGTTTTCACCGAACTGCTTGATCTTGGGGATGGCCTCACCAATACGCTTTCCGAAGTTCTCAAGGAACTCACCGATCTTCCCGATAGCTTTACTCTTGCTACCCTTGATCGACTTAATGAACTTGTCCCAATACACCTGGAATTTAAAGGTGAATTTGGTATTGAAAGCGTACCTTATGGCTTCGCCGAGTTTAGTGAAAACACCTCGGACAGCTCCGCCAATATCTACAATCTTTTTGAAGATGCTCTGAATTACCTGATTGTTCTTGATGAAATCGGCGACGGCGACTACAGCACCAACAACGGCTTTACCGAGCTGGAACAGGCCGAACGCGACTCCACCAATCAAACCGCCGATAATCGTGAGCGCCGTTATGACGGTAGGCCCAATTGCTTCTTTGATCCTTGTCGCAAAAGCTACGACGGTGGGGATTACTTTATTAAATACATCCCGAATGGCGAGCATCATATTAGCGACGGTTATTGCAGCATCACTACCGCTTTTCAGAAGCCCTCCGATAATGGTATTCCACATGTCTCCAAAGTTCTTGAATGTTCCTTTAGGAGAGCTGAATATCATTCCTATCGTATCGATGAAAACGGAAATGACACTAATAATGTTGCCGATAGTATTTGAAATAGCACCAACGGCATTCCCAAAATTCTGCATCACCCACTCGCCGATAGGACTATTCTTGATAGCCTCACCGAGAGCGAAGAACAGGGTGATAAAATCTTCAATGTGATTGTTCTCGAAGAATGCCGTAACAGCATTATTAATTGTCTCGAACGCAAACTTGACAGGTGTCAGTATCTGCTCCAGAATGAACAAAGCAGCGTTCAAAGGATTAAGTATACTTACGCCATTGTCGAGTGCCGTAAAGCATTTACCGATGACTCCGAGAATTGTCATAAGGGCCGCCCCAAGAGGAGACAACGTGTCAATAACCATCGTCACCGCCGTGAAAGCGGTCTTGACAACGGAAACACCCATATGGATGATGGAGAATAGACCCTGGAGAATGTTGCGAATGTTCTGCAGACCAGGGCTTACTGTTTCCACAGTCGATTCGACATCTTGGAATTCCGTGTTGGCCTCGCCGAATACCTTATTCAAGAGAGCGGTGTGCGTTTCCAGATCATAGACACCGTCCGTCGCAAGACCAACCGAGTCCTCGAAAGCTTTGAGAGCTTTAAGCGTATTCGGACCAAATATCCCGTCCGCTCCACTCTCACCAACCGAATAGCCAAGATTCATGAGGTTCTGCTGCATGCGAGCAACATCCTCGCTCCTGGCGCCATACTTTATAACGTCTTTGAACGAAGTCGCGAATTCTTTGAATTCCGTTGTTCCCCGAATAGGAACCGCTATCTGAGTAGTCTCGGTCTCACGAGTAATACCGATCATTTCCTTGAGGTTCTGAGTAAAATCAAGAACCTGGCCGGTCATGTTGATCAGTGTCTCAGAAGTAGCAGGAGGAAATACAGATTCAAGCGCGTCTTTCGCGGTGTAAACAATATCAGTGAAAACTTCCCACAGATTGGATATGGACTGAAGGGCCATGGTATAACCGGACAGATCATCCGTCAGACCTTCACCATGCCATCCAGCAAGAAGCTCGTTGCGTGCGGAATCGAAGCCGTCAAGAAAATCAATGACTGCGTCAGAAGCCTTGGTAAGGACGTAAGTAGCCTCATCCAGATCGCCGATCAGCAGTTTAAAAGTATGCATCCAAGAAGTGGATACAGCATCCTTGATTGCATCAATAGCCTGCGTCAGAGTAATTGCTTCTTTAGCTGCGAGGAAACCCTTCTTACCAACATCAGACTCACGATCAGCGTATTCTTTCAGAGTCTCCATCAGAACATCGCTGTTGAACCATCCTTCAGACAGCGTTTCAGCAAAGTTCTGATAATCAACGGTAATTTCTTTTACGCCTTTGGAAGTCTGTTTTACCATAATGCCGGTGTGATTACCAGCATCACCAAGAACACCAAGAGCAATAGCAGTATCGATGACCTGCTCCTTGAACTCCTTGGTGTCCATGTTGGCGTTTTCAATACTCTTCCAGTCGATCTTCTTCACAGCACCCGCGCCCAATGCCTGGGACAGGTTATACATGGCTATATTGGCTTGCTGGATCTCACCGCCTGCCGCAGCAGACCAGTTGGCGATACCCTCCATAGCCATCTCGGCATCTTTCAATCCGATACCCTTGGAAGTAAACTTACCAATGGTCTGAGCCATCTGCGCGAAGTCGTAACTGGTCAAGTCAGTATACTCATTCAGCTTCTCAAGAGTTCCCTCAATAGTCTCCATCGACTCTTCAGGAAGAGCGGAACGGATCATCTGAACAGCTTTATTGTACTGTTCATACTTGCCCATACCCTTGCTGATCTGGTCAGTGGTAATAGACTTGACGAAACTCTGAACGCCGTGAACCGCCTTATCGATCAACTGATCAATATGGCGATCAATAAATCGACCGACCACAGTAAAGTGGTCCCCGATCGAATCGATACTATGTTTAAGACCGGAGAAGTCTACCGTATTAGCAACCTGCTCAAGCTTATGCAAGCTTTCGGCAGACTTATCCAGTTCAAGACCTTTCTTAAGCAGCTCAAGAGATTTAAGGCTTTCCGCAACACCTTTCTCGAACTGTTTGTTGTCAAATTGCATTTGAACAACTTTCTGATCAATATTATTCGGCATTGCGAGTCACCTCCTCCCAGGCTTTCTTAGCGATAAGCGCAAAAATAGGTCTGAGGGAAGGATTGATGTAATCCACACCCTCGATATAGGTTCCATCGCCGGTGGCATGACCGTATTGAATCAGCACAGCGATATTCAACCCCTTGTTGATGTTCGAGTTATTCCAAGAAATACTCACACCATTCTTTGTTCTTTCGATAGAGTAACTCCAAGACGAAGCTGTTTTACCGGTATCAACCGGAGTGGCTGCCTGCAAAGCTTCGACACCGGCCTCACCAAATTTCTCGAGGCCTTTCAAGTAATCCCCGTCGCCCAAGCGTTTGAGGATCTTTTCAGTTCGTCTGAAGTTACCAAACTGTCGAAACTTTATCATAGCGATCACCCACTGGTACCTAGTTTGTTTTTACGAGCAGAATTCAGAGCTCGGTACTGAGAGTACACGTCTTTCTTCTTCATCTTCTTGGACGGAGCATTCTTGATCTCACAAATGCGAATAAGAGTAAATAACCTGTTTAGATGCCACTTCTCGCATTCGATAGGGATGTTCATAGAGATCATCCAGTAATAGACAAGCTCGGAAGTGATAACTTGCGAGTTCGCCTTCTTTTTATTCGGGTCTTCTCGAAACCAGGTTGCGGTCATAGTGTCATCGATATACTCGTTCACCTTCCGAACGATGGATCGAGTAACACCCAGATAAACGTCAGGATCAACGTTTTTATTCAAAGTCATACAGCGGATATAATCCACTGTTTCATCGAAGTTCTTACCCTTCGCGGTTAGAAAAGGTTTCTTCCATTTTGATTCCCATTTGGATACCGAGATGAGAGAATGCTCCAACATCAGCGTAGCACCTTTGACTACGATGAATTCCTGCTTCGCTTCGTCAAAGAATTCTCTATCAGGAATGGTAATCTGGAGCATTCTCCACCCTCCAATCTTAGCCGATCGTCGCGGGAGCAGGCATCCGATTCTTGATCTCGGAAAGCTTGGCCTGAGCCTCAGGATTGTCAGTCATACTCACGGGCAGAATACCGGTAATGAACTGAGAGGCAGCATCGGCGTCGGAAGCGAGCTCCATGAACAGCTCGGAATAAGCTTCCGTAGAAGCGAAGTCGTCGGAAATCTCAGCAGACTTGCGGAAATGCTTGCCATCGAGAGACTTCTCACCATAAGCCTTCAGGATCATAGTCTTGAAGATCTCAACGATGCGCCGGTGATCCTGCTCGCTGATGATCTGCTCGACCATCTTCTGCATGCCTCCGTTGGTGCTCAGCTCGAGCTCCATGCACTCGGCCTTGGTGAGGTTAAAATAGAAATCCTCGGTCCTGGTGTTTCCGTCAAAGTCCTTGTAAGTGATGGTCTTCTTAAGCATTGTATTTGCCCCTTTCTTTGTTTTAAAAAACAGCAGGGTACCAGTCTAACTGATACCCCGCATGATTGACGTTAATGTCTCTTAGTGATTGGTGGTGGTGCCGCCGAACTTACGGATGATCTCATCGGGATCGGGCAGACGGGGCTCGGTAGCCTCGGTGTTGGTGGTCGCATCCGCATCGATGCCGTACAGGATGCCTTCCAGCTCCAGCAGAGCCGCCTTACCAGCGGTATCCAGCTTGCTGGTATCGATAATGATGGTGGAAGTGGGCTTGTGGCCGGTCACGTTCACAGGAGTGGTAGTGATCTCCCAGCTCAGGGTGATGGCGTCGGGAGAGTCATTGATGGTCTCGTACGCCTTCTCAGAGGGGGAAGCGGTGGCATTGTAGATGATATGAAGCTTGTAGTCTTCGCCCTCACCGCCGGAGGTGTCGTTGCCGACCTCAGTGCGATAGCAGAAACCGAAAGGCTTGCGCTTCTGCTGGCCAATGTAGACGCCAGCGGCAGCCGCGTAAGAGCCGTCGCACTCCGCGAATTCCTCGGGATAGGTATAGGCCTCGATGGTACCGCCGAAGGTCTCGGCAGAACGCAGGGTGGCGTACTTGATGTTATCGGCCCACAGATCGGTGGGTTCCGCGCCATCAGGGCTCTCGGTGACACCGGTCAGACCATTCCAGGCAACGCCTTTATCGTAAGTTCCGTCGGCTTTCTGGGGATAGAGAACGCCATGGTTAACACCAGACTCGTAGAACCGAGTACCGGTAGCATCCCAAATGATTTTAGACATAGTTTTAGCCCTCCTAGTAATACAGGGTGTAGGTATAGTGATTCAGGTTGTCCGATGCCATAAATCTATCGAATCTGCACATCGGCAACTTTACAAGCTCGAAGCGAATTGGGTCGTCGGGATCTCTTGTTATGTACGTAATCGAGTACTTGCTATCAATGCTATAGGGAGCGTTATCCGCGTGCCTCGTTTCGATACCGTCGAGCTTGTAGACGATACACGGAAATCTTAGTTTGGTTCCCTCCGGAGGCTGAAAGTACACGTTACTTGCATAACGGTGAAGAATATCACTTAGATTCTCACGCGGTTTCACCGTTGTACACACCTCCGAGTGAAAGAATAAGACGGGGGTACTCGACGTCAACATTAGTGACTTTCCAAGATACCCCCATCCATTTCACATAGCGCAAAGCATGCATATGGCTCATAGCGTAAGGATCAGCAACGATACTGATTGAATTACTAATCGTCACGTCATCATTCAAGTATTCACTATTCTGAAGCCGACGATTGTTCTTGATCAGATCGCCTCTGTACATCCGTTCGATAGGTTGCTCGACATGTACGTCAGGAGCTGTCTCGACGTCTTCTATGTACCCAACCGCACCATAGAATTTAGCCATGCGCTATTCTCCCATTTTGAACTCAGGGATTGGTGGATTCGGTAGCCATGGACAGGGCGATAGCAGAGTAGGGCTTGATCAGAGCGCCGGAGATGCGGGTCTCGATCAGGTACTTCTGCTGGTTATAGTCGATGTCGAAGTCATCGAACATGTTGATCTCGCCACCCTTGTCAGCGCCGATATTATAGTCGCGCAGGTTGACGATGACACCCAGCAGGGTGTTGCCGTTGGCCAGAGTGCGATTCTCCATCACGGGAACGGTGACGATCTTGCTCACGCGCAGGGCAGTGGCGACCTCAGCCTCGCTCTTGTAGAGCATATGGCCGATGCCGTCCTCGATCAGCAGCATGGAGGTCAGCACGTCCTCAGTGGTGAACAGCACGGGGTTGCCGGAGCCCTTGTAGTTCTTACGGGCACGGACAGCAGCCTTGATGAAGTTCTTGGCGGTGGCTTCCTCGGTAGCGCCGGGAGTCACGGTAGCCTGGATGGTGAACAGAGGCGCGTCGGAAACGATGGGGCGCACGTGGGCTTCCTGAATCTTATCGGGAGAGCTGATGGAACGACCGTCGCCGATCAGCACAGCCTGGGCGATCTCCTCGTTCAGCATCATGCGCATCTCGTCCTTGATCCACGCGACGGTGTTGAAATCAGTGATGTCCAGCATGTCGTCGCGGTCGACCTTCTGCTTCTTGTAGATGGTCTGAGGATCGGTGGTGCGCTTCAGCAGGGTGAAGACTTCCTCGGTCTTCTGGTTGCCCTTGAGGTAACCCTTAGCCCTGGCGTCCGCCTCGGTGATGTTGGCGAACACGGACTTGATGCGGGAGAAGGGAGTGTGATGGGTGTTGTTCAGAACTTCGGTAACCCAGTCCATGTCCCGCTTGATCCACTCGGGGATGTTGGACAGGGCTTTGGCTTCCGGGAACAGGAAGCTGGGGTCGTTCACGAAGTACTGCTGACGGTTGGCAGAAACCTCCATGCCGGCGGTATCGATGGCATGGGCCAGGACGCCGTTCTGCTCGTGATAGGCAACAGCCTTGCTCAGGGTGCCGAAATCGGGGGCATCAGCCAGGACGGCCTTCATATCGTCGTGGGTGATGGTGTTCATGGGAGTATCCTGCTCGAAAACATTGTGAGCCATTTCTTCTTCCTCCTCGTACTCTTCGTACTCGTCATCGTCATAGTCGTCGGACGCGGCATCTTCTCGCGCAGCACCGACCAGGTATTCAACAGCCTCACGCTCTTCGTCGGTCAGGCCATTAATGATTTCAGCGATAGTACGCTCTTCGGAATGAGCCATTTCCTCATCCTCCTCATAGTCGTCATCGCCATCATCCTCGTCATCCTCGTGCGCTTCCTCTTCGGAATCGTCGTAGTCATCCTCGTCGTATTCCTCTTCATCATCGGAATCGTCAGAATGCATAAGCTCGAGGTTATCGCCGTTGGTAATGATGGCTTCGAATTCGGTGTCGTCATCCGCGAAGTGCTCGAAGGACAGATCCTCGATCATAGCACCCGGATTGGCACCCGCCAGAACCAGACTGACTTCACGGATCATGCCGTGCAGTACGTCGCGGCCCTTCTGGACCAGCTGGTTGGCATAAATAGACAGCGCCTTAATATCGCCGTGACGGACCAGCTCTTTAGCGGTCTTACCGGCAGCGCTGTCGTTGAAAACGCCGTATGCGTACACGCCGTCATCACGGTTTTCAAGAATTGCGTGGCCCAAAACGTTGTTGGGATCGTTATGCTGGTGCTGCCAGACAAGCGGCACAGTAGCACCATCGCAATCCTGGAAAGCGTTCCTACGGATCGTACGGCCATCGGCGCATTTCAGATCGTTCTTAGTGGCGTAACCACTAAAATCGAATCTATTGCCCATATTGATTACCTCCGTTGGGATCCATCTCAGGATTTTGAGTTTGATCTATCGGAACCCCATTTTGATCTACCATCATCTGTCCGTTCGGATCCATCATCGGTTGTCCGCTAGGAAGCATAGGGAATGGGTACCCTGGGATGGCCTGGTTCGGCATGTTCTTGTTCAGAAGCATGTCAGCACGTTCATCGTCAGCGGGTTTCATACCGATAATGCCGCGGAATTCATTGGCAGTAACGATCTCGTTTCTGCTAAGCGCATCGGCGACATTGGCGAGACTGCTGATGGGAACCAGTTTGAAGGGGTCGTGGAAGAACAAAATGGACTGCCCCTGAGTGCGAGCAGTCTTCGTAATGAACTTTCTATTGAATTCTTCAACTATTGCCGTAAGGATCGGCTCAATCATTCTCGATGTGTAATTCTGCATGACCTTCTCGTCGGCAGATCCATTCAGGATCTCAGGCGTAATGCCAAGCTCGGCATAGACCTCTTTGGTAAGATACTCGATCTGGCTGAGAAGGTTGTTTTCGATGGGGCGGTTGAGCTGGGTTATACGCTCCGTCGCGTCAGTGTAGGCGATGCCATACTTCGAGCCGCGCAGTTGCATTTCTATGTCTTTCCTACGCATCTCGGCCTGCTGTCGCCTGGCCTCGGACTTGATCGTATACGGGAGCTGAATAATCATGTCCAGCTTACCCGAGCTCGTCTGCTCATCAAGGGTATCAAGAAGAGCCAGCTTGCGAATCAACCGCTGAAGGGTTGAATTTGGCTCGTTCATGATTTCATAGAAGGGGTTCTCAATGATAGCCACCTGCTGCTTAGGGAGAGTGATCTCTTCCTTGCGTCCGCTGAATTCGTTGTAAATCCTAACGGTGACAAACTGCGGATACCACTGAGTGATTTCTCCAACTCGCATCTTCTTAATGTCGTAGCTGGAGGTTTTGGCCGGATTGAAAGTTGTATCGGTGGGGACAACCGCAATACATCCGATCTTGCAGAGCTGAATGGCAATGTCTCTCTTGAAAGCTTCAGCGGTCTGATCCAGATTCGCCTCAAGAGTGAGACAATCATTCAGGCCATCTTTAATAGTCTCAAGATATCTACCATTTTGATCGACGCGAGCATGTTGAATCACGTTGTTCGCGACGTCGACGCCGATTCTGTTGTAGATCGCGGTAACAATGGACCGGTCAGCATAGCCGACTCGTCTGTTGCGGTCCGGACGGTAATAGCTTCCAGCTCCGAGATTCTGCGGTACCTCCGGCCGATCGCGACCACGGAACGCATTCCATCCGTGCTGGAGCCGTTCAAAGAATGTAGGCATAGGCGATCACCTACTTAGCGCTTTTTCTTTCTAACGGGCGTAGATTTCTCGTACCGCTGATCGACGGTAGGACTTCCAAAGCTTCCGCCAGTTCCGCGAGTCTTCCCAGTTGCTCGATCGTATGTGCGCTTGGCGTACCGTCCAGCTTCATTAGCTGTAGAACCCGCAGCATCAGCGGCATTGCGCATACCGCTACGCACGCCACGCTTTACATTTTCGGCCTGACCCGGCAAGGTGCGGTCGTATGCAGACTTCGCCTCGTCATATTCTTTCTGAGCTCGAGACCGATTCTTAGCGGCGTCAAAAGAATTGAGTTTGCCGTTAGAACGTCCTTCATTCTTAATCAGAGAATTATCGACATAGCGATACTGTCGATCGGCATCGCGCTTACGTTTAGAGGCTCGATCAAGCTCAGTGCGAGCATTATCGCCGGTCACGTATTCAGTAGCGGCTTCACGAGCACGTTCTGCGGCCTCACCGGCGGCTTTTTTTAGGTTTGCACCTTTGGATTCGACGGTTTCTCTCGCCATCTTAGCTGCCTGTTCGGCAAGTTGACGAGCCTGTTCAGCAGCCTCGAGAGCGGCCTTCTTCGCACTACCGGTTGCGTTCTTGGCAAACTGAGCAGCTTCGTTCGCAGCCTGCTGAGCCTGCTGTGCGATGTTCTGAGCAGTCTTGGAAACATTCTTACCGGTGCTGGAAGCAAGCTTGGTCAGATCCTTGCTAAGCTTATCAACTCCGCTGGTAACGTTCTTAATCGTGTTCTGACCAAATTCACCAGCTTTGTTGGCAGCTCCTTTTACAGATGTCAGAGTCTGGTTGCCGAACTTGGTGATGGTGTCGCGTCCACGATCGAAGGTGTCGCCGATGGCTTTACCCGCATTATTGGCAGCTTTACGGACATCGTTTGCCCGTTCACCGGCCCAATCAGACACATTTCGGCCAGCCTGCTCAGCAGCTTTACGGGCGTTATTGGCGGCATTGGAGATATTTCTTCCAGCTTGATCAGCAGCCTTGCGAACATCATTTACACGATCGCCAGCCCAGTCAGACACATTACGTCCAGCCTGCTCAGCGGCTTTACGGACATTATTGGCTGTATTGGAAATATTCCTTCCAGCCTGATCAGCAGCCTTACGGACATCATTGGCTCGATCGTTTGCCCACTTGGAAACATTCTTACCAGCCTGATTCGCAGCGTTGGAAATATTCCGGCCAGCCTGATCAGCGGCTTTACGAACGTCGTTTACCCGATCACCGGCCCATTTGCCGGCCTGATTAGCTGTATTGGAAATATTCTTTCCGGTCTGATTAGCCCAATTGGAGACGTTCTTACCGGTCTGATTAGCCCAATTGGAGACGTTCTTACCGGTCTGATTAGCCCAATTGGAGACGTTCTGGCCAACCTGATTTACGGTATTGCGAACCGTATTTGCAGCATTATTTGCGGCAGTACCTATGTTCTTACCAAGGCCCTGCATATACTCGGCCCAGGTGGTGAAAATATTCTTGCCCCACTTCATACCCTTACGGCCAAAATGGTAAAGCTCATCTCCAGAACAGGGGATGTTGCCAATGTAATATGTGGACATTCCAGTCACCCCATTATGTTGTACTTTTCCGAGAAAGTTCACGACTTCTCTCTTAGCGGAACCATTATTGGTAATCTTCAGCCTTCTCGTGCTGACGGTTCCATGCCTCTTTTTCTTATTCTTTTTCTTCTTTCGTCCAGAAGATGAAGAGGCTTTCTTAGACTTGGTTGTCTTCTTTTTAGAAGACGTACTGGCGGCAGCATTCATAGCGGATGCCGAAGGTCCGGAAGCAGCAGAAGTGGATGAGGAAGCGGTAGGGGTGTACCGCTTAAAACCGTCATTTACGGTGATAACTCTCGGCTTCTGTGCACCTTTCTTACGAAGATACTCCTCGTAAGACTCAAACAAGGTCTGCCCCCAACGCATACCTTTTACTCCGTGATGCCTTATATCGTCGCCAGAATATGGTATAGAACCAATGTAGTAAAAACCCATTTTGATTCTCCTTCGATCATTCGAATTGATCTTTATGAGCTTTGTATGCGATATAGGCATCCATCATCGCAGCCACACTATCAATTTTCTGATCGTTGCGCTTCTTATACAGTTTCTTATTTCCATTCGTATCGACAAGAGCGATACAGTTCCCCATACAGAAAGACATGATGTCCTGATCGAATAACAGCATGCCTTCCTCAGCAAGCTTCTTCAATTCACCAAGGGGAACAGATTCTGTTTTAGCACCCTGAATAACTTTCTCAATCGCATATGGCCCGTTTTCTTGCTCCCATCTTTCAACGAACGTCCTTGCGTTGTATGGGTCGAAACCAAATGCGCGAACATCGTAATCGCAATCGATAATAAAGCGATCCAGATCGTCATATACGTCTGTGATGTCGAGGGTGACACCTTCCATTACGATCAAGCTGCCTTCTCTCATGAAGGACTGATACTTCTCACGCATAGCCATCGGCAATTTAGCGTAAGTAACGGAAGTAATATAGCAACGGGTCTTAATACCATAAGAGCCATTGCTGAGAGGAAATAAGAACGTGAAAGCACAAAAGTCGTCGCCTTGTGAAAGGTCGGCACCAAGAGCACATGGCATTTTCCAATACTCTCTCTTGCGCTCTTGTTGACGGGTTTCTTCATAAGTGAAGAAATAAGTAAAGCCCTCCGACGGAATGCCGAAGCGCTTTGCTAGAATATCGTTCCTGTTCGATGGCGCGTACTCCATCTTCTCGACATCGAGCGCATAAGCCTCATAGCTTACGGTCTTGCCGAGATTCGGATTCGCTTTAACCCACTTTTCAGGATCTCCAACTTCCTCTTCGTCGTCTAGGCGATAGTACCATATAGAAACATATGGATTCGGGTACTTACCGCTCAGGATATCCATTAGTTCCATCTTTAATGTGTCTCCGGCCGCGTTTCGGACCGTACCCTCGGAACTGATTGCGAGGATCACATAATCATCGATATTGCCCTTGGATGCGGACTGTTCAAGAGCGCCGATAACATCCTCTCGAATATCACCGGAAAGCCATTCGTCGACAGTCGCGACTTTGCATCGCAAGCCCTGGAGTTTATCGATTGTCATGGGGCGGACTATGACGGAAGAGTTGGTCATGTTATTCACAATACCCTCTTTAGTCGAGGCTAACTTAGCTCTAAGAGAAGAAGAGCCTTTTGTATTGTGAATCGAACCTGCTGTAAGAAACTGAAATAGGGGACCACGGGAACGAACAATGGCGGTACGTATGGGAGAAATAACCTCGTCCGCCTGTTTCATTGTAGGCGCTGTCGCAACCTGCAGAGTCGTGGTCTTGTCGACATTCAAGAAAAAGCTATGAATAAACGAGGCGTACATCGACTTTGCAGCGCCTCGTCCAACAATCAGAAATTGCTTATGAATAAGTCTCTTCTTGACTTTCCTCTGCTCAAAATGGCCGCCATGACCATCTTCATTTGGAATAAATACGCTTCGATCCACGAAGTAATACCATCCAAATAACTGCTCAGCCCAAAGCTTGAATGTGTCGAGCAGCGTTACAGCAGAACCATCAGTCAGAGTCAGTTCGTTCTCACAATACTTGATGAAACCCTCAACAGCCTTATCGTCGTAGTACACGCCTGGATTATCGATAAGGGCGTCGATTCGTTCCATCTCCATAGCTATCTCTTTGCAAACGGGGATCTCGGCACGCAGAACAGCATCACGGAATTGGCCGTAATACTTCGGGACAGCGGTGTTTGAAAGGGACATTTAGTCACTCCTTTCAATAACGGGGGGTTAAGACTTTCTGCGGCGAGATTTTTTATCTCGCTCATATTTGTCTAGAACAGCGGCTGGACCCAACTTATCGGGTTTCTTATCGTCTCCGCCACTCCAAATCTTATCCCACTTTTCTCTTTCATCACGGCGCTTGACATACTCTCTTGCAGCCTTTTCCGCCTCGCGATCATCAATTTCTTTGACCCAATCCGACATAGCAGAACGATAACGCTCTTTTTCGGAATCATCACGACGCTTTGATTCGGCCTTCTCAAGGATATCATCGATTAGCGGCCTTCTCTTCTTAGGCTCGTCAGATGAATCGTCGGATTTCGGCGTGAAAGTCCGTCCAAGCGTCTTAGCCGACTTGAAATCTTTCTTGTCGCCGCTGCCTTTCTCGATAACACCATCACCGCTCTTATCTTTGCTATCACGGAAGATACCTTTCTTGGCAAGCTCGACATCATGCTTGTTCTTAAGCAGTTTGTACTTCTGATCGTATTTAGTTGCTCGCTGCTCAGTAATAGACTTACCGATGCGCTTACCAATTTCCTGACCAGCGTTACGCGCCACGTTCTCAACAAGCTGCTTAGATCCGGTGTAAAGAATATCGGCTCCAGGCTCGAGGAATTTCTTAATTTTGGATTCACCCTTAGCGCGGGTACGAGCCTGTTTGAGAGCACTCTCAGCGTTGTAACGATCGGTAAGCCGTCTAACTTCCTCGTCACTCATCATCCAAGGATGCTTGGCTTTGATACGCCTAACGACAGCTCTTCCGACAACCTTCGCAGCTGTGCCCGCGGCTTTACCAACAGTCTTAGCTGCGGATTTACCTTTCTCCTTAGCTTTTCCGTACCCATAGTGTACTCGTCCGAGAGAGGTGAGACTGCCGTCCGTATTTTGATAGCGTCGGCGTCCCCACTTCTGGCCGAGGATACCATGATGGTATAATTCTGCCGAGTAAGGAATCCCGGCGATGTAATAAGAATTCGTTTTGGATCACCTCACTCGTGTGCGGAGGATAATGAATGGTAATCAATCACCAGGATCGACCGTAACATTCAGCCGCCATTCCAATTCTTTCGCAGTTTCCTCGAGAGAGGTGGCCACAAAAGAGCTGGACGGGGGATCGAAGACAAGCCGAACTTTGATATAGATGTAGGTCTTCACCGAGTTCAGCTTTTTGTTATCTTCGATAAAGTCTGACCACGTCTCATTCGGACCGGTGATCTGGAACCCTTCAGCGGGTCCAACACCGAGCTGATTCAAAGTGGAAAAGACACTATTGATGTGGATGATGATGTCCTGATCGAAGACGGTATAGTCAGAATCAGGTCCAAGCATCTTCTTGATGGAATTAAGGATGCTCTCGTCCATGCTACTTCAACTCCTTACTTCCAATCTGTTTAAGCATTGAAGAGTCAAAGACGATGAAGGGAGCGAAGCTGAATGAATTATCATCGAAGACTGCTCCATATCCTTGCTTCTTAAGCTCTTTAATGTAGGCATTCATTAGCTTGCCAGAAGTAGGGATTGAAGCGGAGAAACGCTTAAAGTCATCGTCATTGTTAAGATTAAACTTTTCGTTCTTAACGATATCGTCGACATACTTTTTATAGCGTTCCATCACCTGCGGACCGATCTCTTTCTTCAACTCCGATATAGTCTTTGCTCCGAGTTTGCCGGTAGAGAGACGAAGCTGATCCATAGCATAAGTTTTGCCAAGCTCAGTCTTAAGTCGCTTATCAGCACTAATAATAGCCTGGGCAGCTTCTTTGCGCTTCTGGTATGACGGCGCAATTATTTCACCCTCCACCTTGTAAGTATTTTGATAAACCTTGGCGTCAGGATTATTAGAAATTTTTCTAAGGAAGCCCGGCCAACGTTCACTATAATACTTCATGTCGGTTCGAGCATTTGCTAAAGCCATGTATAAGCGCTCGTTCTCTTCTTCACTTTCCTTCAAGGACGTGCGCTTAAACTCGGTACCCTCTTTAATTCTTATCTCATTCTGTTTAACAGGATTTGTGAGTTTAAACAGCTTATCTACATTGGATCGGGTTTTATCTTGTATTGCCGCTGTTGCTACAGTACCAAGTCCAGCTCCGCCATAAGCAACCGGCATCATCAAAGAAGGATTCACAAGGCCTGCTGCAGCTCCTCCAACAGCACCAAGAACCGGCAAAGCATTCGATCCGTAAAATGCTGCTTTATTCAACGCCGCTGTCCTCGCCGCTTTACCGTAAGCTTTCTTGACGTCGACGGGGCCATCCTTCTTGGACTTGCCGACGTTGTAACGTTCTCGTCCAGCTGCAGTCAGGCTACCATCTTCATTTTGAAAACGCCGACGTCCCCACTTCTGTCCAAGGATACCGTGGTGATACAGCTCAGACGTACATGGGATACCGCCAATGTAATACGTTGCCATATCACACCGCCTTTTCCTTGGACACGTTTTTCCAAGGACATGTGTCGTTTGGTCGTCGCTCGATTGGAGCAACGGTGATCAGAGAAATATCACCGTAGTGTATTGCTCTGTGTGTTCTGTCGGATACGCAGATGACATTCTCAGGATCGAACAATGCCGGACTGCGCTCCTTCAAATCTTCCTCGGTAAGAGGGTTGATGTGATGGAGAACAAGTATAGCGCCTGTCGGAATCTCTCGGTCCGGAAGGGCCATGTCGCAGCCGTTGTCTCTCAAGATGATGCCTCTGCGGAACTTCTTCCATTCGTAGGATGTGTAGAGAGCTTGGTTCAAATATCTGTCGAAGCCGAAAGTGGACTCGCCGATCTTTCCGCTTAAGCGCAAATACTCAAATCTCTCCTCAGCAGTCTCAAGGCGCATGAGTTCGGAATAACTTCTGGTCATACTAATACTCCTCGCCTTCTTCGAAGTAGTCTTCTACACCGCTATAGACTTTCATCGCCTGAATGGCCTTCTCGTACATCTCGTCAGAATGCTTCTGAGCCTCGAGAGCTTCAGCCTTTACTCGAAGAACCTCGTTTTCTCGACGAAGCTTCTCTTTCTCGAGACGAGCTTTGGATGTACCGCTTCGGATGATCTCAGCAATGAGCTGATTGCTCGCAGACTTGTCTCTCAAGCGCTCCTCAGCCAAATCGAAAGCCAGAGAGTATAGCTGATCTTCACGATCCTCGATGGTTAGGGCAGGAGGATCACGGTCGATAGCTGTTTTGGACTCCTTTGGAAACCTTGCCACCGACTTCACCTCCGTTCTGTAATGGCATTACTATAGTTCCGTGTTGTTCTGTTGTACTTTCACATGGGTTTTTAACGCCTGTTTGCAGGCGAATCGCTCAGACTATGTGAAAAAGTCTCTGTAAAAATTACCTGTGGAGAAATATCAAGG
>Ga0326511_10001940_pt1 | contig 17002 bp, 18 predicted proteins | sample 0_2496_0518_D_FD_203701 | JGI IMG/M metagenome (GOLD analysis project Ga0326511, IMG submission 203701) | Bovine rumen microbial communities from UC Davis, California, United States - 0_2496_0518 | ecosystem: Host-associated > Mammals > Digestive system > Stomach > Rumen | place: USA...
AAAAAAACAGATATACAGAAGGAATGGATAATATTACCGTATCTGATGAAATCCTTGCAAATGTGTTCAGAAACGGCAGCACGATTGTTAAAAAAAGAAAAAAAGGAGAATGTCTGCCATAGCGGCTTTGACAGTTGCCGCAACTGTCGGAGGAACTGTATCGGGTATGTACTTTCTTTTGGAAAAGGTGGATAATAGTTATGAACTTACCTTCGCTATGAATGTCAATGCATCAGATGAAGAGGGAGATATACGTTTCGGGCGAGAAAGTAGTTATATGTATCAAAAAGCAGGAAGAATGTTTTCATATGAAGATTTTGATCCTGATAATTTTTACTTTCCGTTTGATTTCATGTGCAGCGGCAAAAATGTTGAATCAGTTACTGTTACCGCAGAGGGTGATACAGCCATTATTGTTGACTATCTGGGCGGATATGAGAAATATGATATTAACGGAATAAAAAAATCAGAATTTGATGACGGAACTTTATTGAAATATAACTATAGAGATTATAGAGATTCGCGTACTATATACTTTACAGGTTGTCGCGAATACGGAACTGCAGGTACTGTGTTTAAGCACCGTGATACTGATTTTTATTCATCAGTTACACTTACCCCTGAAGATATGTCGCTTATAATGAATACCTATGCTCTTTCGGAAGATAACAGAGACAGCTGGAGTCCGATTCCACGTCTGATGCTGACTTTTATGGGAAAGGAACCGGGCGGGTCAATCATTATTCCAACACGTGAGGAAACGGAGGAAATGGAAGATGCAGCAAGATCTCTTCAGTCAACAAGAAATAATATAGAGAACTGGAAAAATGGGATCGGAAGTGACTGTGCCATTGAACATCTGGAAGGTAATGAAAAGTATCTTGCAAGAAAAGAGAAGGAATACACTGAGAAGTACGGAAGAGACGGCAAACTTTGTTATCTGGGCGTTCAGGTAGATGAAATGCAGGATTCAATAATTGGTAAGATAAGTCTTGAAAAGCAGATAAAACAAATAGAGTCCGGAAATGAACTGGAGGGTGATCTGGAAGATATACGTGAACAGTTAGCAAGAACAGAAAAACGTATAGAGAAATATAAGAAAGCGGTAGAAGAATATAATGCTCTTATGCAGGAATATGCAGATGAAATAAACGAAAGATATAAGGATATTTCAGTGATGCTTACGGTCAATTTCAATGACGGCACTTCGGAAAAAACGAAGATAAAACTTCATGCGGATGCTTCAAAAGAATTGAATTATGCAGATGAAGCTATTAAAGAAATAATGGGAAACATAGATGTAATGAAAATCAGTTTTGTAACTGAGAATGTAACATAATAAATAAAAAATTCAGCTCCGGATTCGTCCGGAGCTGTTTTTGTATTTGTAAGAAAATAATAAATTTAAGTATTTGCTTTTACAGTCGTTACGTATTACATTCAGCAGCTTTATTATTTGGAACGAAAAAGCCTGTCATTCTGAGGAGCGCAGCAACGAAGAATCTTTTTAAACAAAACTGATTTATTGAAAAGATCCCTCACTTCGTTCGGGATGACAGCTGTCGTGCCGGCAGTGTCGATTACCGCTACTCGAATTTATTGATATATCATACTTAATTTGCTATAAAAGTAAAAAGCCTGTGATTGTGCTTTATTATTTTTCTGTACAGAATTCTACTTTCTTTCCCTCAAGTATCATATTCGTTGTTCTTACAGCACACATTTTACCGCACATTGAACAGGTATGTCTGTCAGCAGGGGGAGTGCTTTCAAAATATGCCCTTGCTTTTTCGGGGTCAACGGCAACTTTGAACATTTCTTCCCATTCTACTTTATGTCTTGCCTCTGCCATTTCATTATCTTTATCTCTTGCATGGGGTACACCCTTTGCAATATCGGCAGCGTGGGCAGCAATTCGGCTTGCAATGATACCCTCTTTTACGTCATTAAGATCGGGTAGTCTGAGATGCTCTGCCGGAGTTACATAGCAAAGGAAATCTGCTCCGCTTGCAGCTGCTATAGCTCCGCCGATAGCAGAAGTGATATGATCGTAGCCGGGGAAAATATCTGTAACCAACGGGCCGAGTACATAAAACGGTGCATTATGACAGATACGTTTCTGAAGCTTCATATTAGCCTCAATTTCGTTCATAGCCATATGTCCGGGGCCTTCTACCATTACCTGTACATTTCTTGCCCATGCTCTTTCGGTCAATGCACCGAGTTCGATAAGCTCAGAGATCTGTCCTGCATCCGTAGCATCGTCAATGCATCCGGGACGGAGTGCATCGCCAAGACTTATCGTTACATCAAATTCCTCAAGTATATCCAGCACTTTATCATAATATTCGTAGAACGGGTTTTCATTTCCTGTCATCATCATCCATGCAAAAAGAAGAGATCCTCCTCTGGATACGATATTCATTTTTCTTTTGTCACGCATAAATGCTTCTACTGCACGGCGGTTGATACCTGCATGAATTGTCATGAAGTCAACGCCCTCCTCAGCGTGTGCACGAACAACTTTGAGGAAATCTTCTGCCTTTATTTCGAGAAGGTCTTTTTCAAGATAGCCTATTGCATCATACATGGGTACAGTACCTATCATTGCAGGGGATTTTTCAATAAGCTCACGGCGGAAAGTGTTTGTTTTTCCGTAGTTGCTCAGATCCATTATTGCCTCCGCACCGAATTTCAGAGCCATATCTACTTTCTGCATTTCAACATCATAATTTTTGCAGTCACCCGATATGCCAAGATTTACGTTTATTTTTGTACGCATACCTGCACCGATACCCTCAGGTGATATAGATTTGTGGTTTACATTACAGGGAATAGCCACTTCTCCTTTAGCAACAGCTTCCATTACCTTTTCGGGAGTGGTGTACTCTTTTTCTGCAACGATTTTCATTTCGGGTGTGATAATACCCTTTTTAGCGGCTTCCATTTGTGTTTTGTAAGTTTTCATAATTCATGTTCCTTTCAAGCTTTTATATTTTAGTTTTTGAACTGACCGTTATAATCAAAAGCATGATCCATAGGGCCTGAACCTTTCCCAAGGTCGAGCATGGCAGATAATGCACCCGAAATATATGCTTTCGCTTTTTGTACAGCGTCTTCAACAGAATAGCCTTTTGCTAAATTTGCTGCAATAGCCGAGGAAAGTGTGCAGCCTGTTCCGTGAGTATTTGGATTATTGATCCTTTTTCCCTCAAAAGAGGTAAAAGAACCGTTACGGTACAGAATGTCGGTAGCATCATTTATACTGTGTCCGCCTTTGACAAGTACGCAGACCCCGTATTTCTGACCAATAAATTCCGCTGCTTTTTCCATGCTGTTTTTGTCACATATTTTCATATCCGCAAGAACTTCCGCTTCGGGAATGTTCGGGGTTATTACGCAGGCAAGGGGCAATAATTTTTCTTTAAGCACACTGACAGCATCCTCGCTTATCAGCCTTGCTCCGCTTGTTGCGACCATAACAGGATCAACGACGATATTCTCCGCTTTATGAAAAGACAGCTTTTCTGCTATCATTTCGATCAGAGCTGTTGATGATACCATACCGATCTTTACCGCATCGGGACGAATATCTTCAAAAACTGCATCGATCTGGTGTCCGAGAAATTCCGGTGAAACTTCATATACACCTCTTACTCCTGTGGTATTTTGTGCCGTGAGTGCGGTTATTGCACTCATTGCATAAACACCGTTGAGGGTGATCGTTTTTATATCTGCTTGAATACCGGCGCCTCCGCAGGAATCGCTTCCTGCGATTGATAATGCTGTTTTCATCTGATACATCCTTTCATAGCATTATTTTTATATAGCGGCAAAAAGTGGTGTCCCCGATCTGCCGCTTTTATTTAATTAGTGACTGTTCAAATTCGTTTTACTATTCTTTATTTGGGTTTATACCATTTCTTAAAAAGATCCCTCACTTCGTTCGGGATGACAGTCAACTTGTCATTCTGAGAAACTTAGCGTATCTGTCATTCTGAGCGAAGCGAAGAATCTTTATACAGAACTAATTCATTCAAAAGATCCCTCACTACGTTCGGGATGACAGTCAACTTGTCATTCTGAGAAACTTAGCGTATCTGTCATTCTGAGCGAAGCGAAGAATCTTTATACAGAACTAATTCATTCAAAAGATCCCTCACTACGTTCGGGATGACAGTCAACTTGTCATTCTGAGAAACTTAGCGTACCTGTCATTCTGAGCGAAGCGAAGAATCTTTAAAAACTATAACAATCATTATTTTAGTTCAGCGTAGTAAATTTGAGCTAACCATCAACTCCACACTCCACTCTCCACACCCCACACTATTTGAGAGATTTTTTGTTTTAATTGTGAAGCGGCTTCTTCTGTATCATTCTCTGCAAAAATTGCGGATATGACTGCTGCACCCGAAACACCGCTGTCTTTTATAATATCAATGTTATCATAGGTTAGTCCTCCGATAGCAACAACAGGGATATTTATTGAAGAAGTGATTTGTTTTAATGTTTCGGGGGTCATAGGTTTTGCGTTTTGTTTTGTAGGTGAGGGGAACAATGCACCGCAGCCAAGATAATCAGCTCCCTGATTTTGTGCTTTTATTGCTTGTTCGAGTGTTTTTGCAGTTGCTCCGATAATGAAATTATTGCCTGTTTTTTTTCGTATTTCGGCAACATCCATATCATCAGCACCTACATGAACACCGTCTGCTCCGCTTTGTATTGCTGCCTGTACATCATCATTTATGATAAGAGGAACATTGTATTTATTGCATATTGGTCTGAGTTTTTTTGCTTTTTCAATAAGATGTTCGGTTGACATATTTTTTTCTCTCAGCTGTAATATTGTCACACCGCCTTTGAGGGCATTTTCGACTTCTCTGAAAAAATCACGTTCTCCAATACAGTCATTATCCGTTATAGCATAAAGTAAAAGAGTATTTTTATCCATTATGTGTCACCTCCCTCAGCTTTGAAATCATATAGAGGGGATCACTGCTTTTCATAAATCCACTCATAATGCATATCCCATCTGCTCCGGCTGAAATTACATCTGAGGCATTTTCTTCATCTATACCTCCTATTGCATATACCGGAATATCAATACTTTTTTTTACCTCACGAAGAAAGTCAAGACCTCTGCCGGGCAGTCCTGCTTTACAGTCCGTCTGGAAAATATGTCCTGCTGTTACATAAGATGCACCAAGGTTTTGTGCCTTTTTTGCATCTTCAATGCTATGACATGATACACCGATAATATCAAATTTTTTCTTTTCTTCAAAGGTCATTTTCTCAAGCAAGTGCAAGGGGAGATGTATTCTTTTGATATTCATTGAAATAGCGGTTTTGTAAAAATAATGAAGTGTGCAGGGTACATCATAGTTTTTACATATATTCAAAACCTGTTCTGCAAGTTTTGAATATTCATTTTCACTAAGGTCTTTTTCACGCAGTATTATTGAATCAGGACGGGCAGCGGAAATTTTTTCGATTTGTTCCAAAAAGGAACTTCCGCAAAGTTTTCTGTTCGTAATACAAATTATTTCAGACATACAGATAATCATTCAGAACAGGCTGAAGTCCTTCGCCGGACATATCCTTATACATCTTTTCAAAACTTCTTGCATCGTTTATCTCAAACTGTTCATCACCTTCTGCACTGCCTGACTCCTTTCCGCTGTATTTACTTTCATGGTCTCCTATACCCGTTGAGACCCCTGCGGAAACTTTTGTTGCGGCAATTTTTACAATACCGTTGCGGAAACTTTCGCTTTCCCTTGATGATACTGTTATTCCAACAAAAGGCATGAAAATACGGTAAGCACAAAGTACCTGACAAAGCTGTGTTTCATGCACATCAAGAGGATTTATCTTATCATTGTTTATGATAGGGCGAAGTCTTGGACATGAAAGAGACATCTCTGCATGGGGATATTTTCTTTGTAAATAATAAACATGGAGGGCACTTGCAAGTGCATCCTTTCTGAAATCCGAAAGACCTAAAAGTGCGGAAAATGCAACTCCTCGCATACCTCCCATAAGTGCACGTTCCTGTGCATCAAAACGGTATGGCCACACACGCTTATGTCCTAAAAGATGAAGTGTTTCATATTTATCTGTGTCATATGTTTCCTGAAATACTGTTACATAATCCGCACCGCATTCATGTAAATAACGGTATTCATCTGTATTCACAGGGTATATCTCCAGACCTACCATTCGGAAATATTTTCTGGCAAGTTTACAGGCTTCACCAATATATTCAACACTGCTTTTTGAACGGCTTTCACCTGTGAGAAGAAGAATTTCTTCCATACCTGAATCAGCGATGATCTTCATTTCCTTGTCTATCTGTTCCATATTCAGCTTCATGCGGCGTATGTCATTATAACAATTGAATCCGCAGTATACACAGTAATTTTCGCAGTAATTGGCGATATAAAGGGGAGTAAAAAGATATACTGTATTACCGAAATGCTTTACTGTTTCCGCCCTTGCTCTTTGTGCCATGCGTTCAAGGTAAGGTTCAGCAGCAGGGGAAAGGAGTGCCTTGAAATCTTCTGTACTGCAAGTGTCGTGTTCAAGTGCCGCCACAACATCACGTGCTGTATATTTGCTGTAGTCATATTCCTTTACCTTTGACATTACCTTTTCGCATATATCAGATTTTATGACCTCCATGCCTTCCATATATTCCATATGATTGGTTCGTGATGACGGGTCATTTTCAAGTCTGTGTTTCTTTTCAAGTGCGGCAGGGGAAAGCTTTTCGCTGTCAACAAAAAAACTGTTTTCCATACTTTCCTCCTTAATTATGCAAAAAGCCTGTCAGAGGGTCGGATGCTGATGCACCTCTTGTAAGCACACGTCCCGGCTTTGCAAGATATGCATTTCTGCCGGCTTCTATTGCGGATTTGAATGCCGATGCCATAAGCGGAAGATCACCTGCTGTGGCAAGAGCTGTATTTGCCATTATAGCCGCAGCTCCCATTTCCATAGCTTCACAAGCCTGTGACGGTCTGCCTATACCTGCATCAACAATGATGGGAAGTTCTATTTCATCAATAAGTATCTGAATGAATTCTTTTGTTGCAAGACCTTTGTTTGAACCGATAGGGGATGCAAGAGGCATTACCGCACTTGCTCCTGCATTCACAAGATCTCTTGCCGAGTACAGATCAGGGTACATATACGGAAGTACAACAAAACCCTCTTTTGCAAGTATCTCTGTAGCTTTGATAGTTTCGTTGTTATCAGGAAGAAGATATTTGCTGTCACGCATTATCTCAACCTTTACAAAATCACCGCATCCGAGTTCTCTTGCAAGTCTTGCAATGCGGACAGCTTCCTCGGCATTTCTTGCACCTGATGTATTGGGCAGAAGTGTTACTCCTTCCGGTATATAATCAAGTATGTTTTCGTGTTCTTTTGTATTTGCACGTCTTACAGCAAGTGTTATTATTTCTGCACCGGCATCACGAACTGCCGCTTCAATAAGTGACAGTGAATATTTGCCCGAACCTAAAATGAATCTTGAGGAAAATTCTTTTCCTCCGAGTATCAGTTTATCATCATTTTTCATTTGTATCACTCTTTCATAATATTTATGCAAATTGCCCTGTTATCCAGTCTCTGTAACCGCCCGTGAGGTCAACTACCGTATAGCCGTTATCGTCAAGAAGCTCTGCTATCTCGGCACTGTAATCACCTTTCTGACAGAAAAGCACAATACGTTTTTCTTTTGGCAGGGAATGAAGTTTTTCTATGTTTTCCATCGGAATATTTACAGCATCATTAATAGAGCCGAAATCGTATACTGCTTTATCACGCAGATCTATCAGAATATCATTTTTCTGTTTCTTATATTCTGTTATGGGAATTTTTATTATCATTACTGTTCACCGCCTGTCCTACATGACTGTAGCGTGTAATCATCCCTGTTTTCAGCAAGGGAATGTATTGAAGGATTATTTCCGCATACGGCACATTCATGGTCAAAGCCGGGCATGGAATGTACACGGACTTTCATTGTGAGTCCGTCAAATGAAAGTATTTTTCCGCATAAAAGCTCACCGTTTCCCGTAATATATTTCACAGCTTCCATTGCCTGAATACTTCCGAGTACACCTACAGCTGCCCCTAAGACTCCCACATCTTTACAAGTGGCGGCATCGAGCGGTACTTCACCCATAAGACAGCGAAGACATGGACTTTTTTTCGGAATATAAGTCATAGCCTGACCTTCAAAACGTACAACGCCTGCATGGGAATATGGTTTTCCAGCAAGTACACAGGCATCATTTATAAGGAATTTTGTTTCAAAACGATCTGTGCAGTCAAGAATGAAATCATAATCTTTGATAATATCAATTATATTATCAGGGGTGAGCGGAAAATTATAAAGCACTGTATTGACATCGGGATTAAGTGATTTTACAGCTTTTTCAGCCGATTCCGTTTTCGGCATACCAATATTATCCGTTTTATGTATTATCTGCCTTTGCAGATTTGAAAGGTCTACATTATCAAAATCTGCAATGCCTAATGTTCCCACACCGGCAGAGGCTAAATACAATATTGCCGGAGAGCCCAGACCTCCTGCACCTATGACTAAAACTTTTGAAGAAAGCAGTTTCTTCTGACCTGCAAAACCTATTTCTTTCAGTGCAAAATGTCTTGCATAGCGTTTTGCCTGCTGTTCATTCATTGACATTTCAGCCCCCTCCTACAAATCCGACTATCTCAACAGTATCTCCGTCATTCATAACTGTAGTTTCATACTGCGATTTAGGAATTATTTCGCCGTTTATCTCAACAGCAATACGTTTACGGCTGTAATCTGTCTGTGAAAGATATTCTTCCACAGTTTTGCCGTCTGCATCCGTTTTTATTCCGTTTATTATTATCATATTTTTCCCTCCCGACAAAAAACAGGAAGTCCCCGGATTCGGAACTTCCTGTAACTGTCAACTATTTTCCCTACGTTGGCATTATCCAAATCAGGTTACGGGTCGAAGGGCAAACCTTCCTCTCAGCCTTTCTGCAGGCTCCCCACATTCGTAAATTATTCTAACACAACATAATATTCTTGTCAAGGAGGATGAAAATAAAAAACTTCAGGACGATTTTGGTAAAAAAGTTGACAAGACGCAGCTTATGGTATATTATATATTAGAAAGTATAATCGTAATCGGATAGAGGTGCGGTAACTGCGTGTAACAGAATGTTTTGCTGCCGGAGCTGATTTGTTCTGTGAATAGCTTTGCCGCCGAAAAGCCGGCTGTGGCGTGTCGGCTTTGGGGGTATGCCACAGAGGTGTGCCACTGTCATCATGCTTTTATGATGGGGAGCTATCGTTTACTGTCCGCATCTTTGTGTTGCGGGGTAAAAGCAGCCTTGTTATTCTGGTATGTATGAACCGATTTTTTCGGTTCTTTTTTTATACGATTTCTTTCACATTCATGAAAAGGAGAGAATTAATATGGAAAAGAAATTCAATGTAGGTATCATAGGTGCAACAGGTATGGTTGGTCAGCGTTTCGCTACACTGCTTGAAAATCATCCCTGGTTCAATGTAACAGTTCTTGCTGCAAGTGCAAGAAGTGCAGGCAAAACTTATAAAGAGGCAGCAGGCAATCGCTGGGCTATGACTGTACCGATGCCGAAATCAATGGAAGATATGGTCATCGTTGATGCTGCAAATGTAGAAGAAGTTGCTTCAAAGGTTGATTTTGTATTCTGTGCAGTTGATATGAAAAAAGAGGATATCCGTGCACTTGAGGAAGCTTATGCAAAAGCAGAGTGTCCTGTTGTATCAAATAACAGTGCACATCGTTTTACTCCTGATGTACCGATGGTAATTCCTGAAATAAATGACGGTCATCTTGCAGTTATCGCAGACCAGAAAAAGCGTCTTGGAACAAAGAGAGGCTTTGTGGCAGTAAAATCAAACTGCTCACTCCAAAGCTATGTTCCGGCTATTCATCCTCTTATGAAGTATGGTGTTAAGAAAGTGCTTGCTTGTACTTATCAGGCAATTTCAGGTGCAGGCAAAACTTTTGAAAGATGGCCCGAAATGGTAGATAATGTTATCCCCTACATAGGCGGAGAAGAAGAAAAGAGTGAACAGGAACCGCTCAAGATCTGGGGTACTATAGAAAACGGTGAGATCAAAAAGGCAGAGTCTCCGTCTATCACAGCACAGTGCATACGTGTACCCGTATCTGACGGTCACACAGCAGCTGTATTTGTAGAGCTTGAAAATAACCCCGGTATTGAGCAGATCATCAGCGATTGGGAAAGCTACAGCGGTAAGCCGCAGGAGCTTGATCTTCCCAGTGCACCGAAACAGTTCCTGCACTATTTCAGAGAGAATGACAGACCTCAGATAAAGAGCGAAAGAAATCTTGAAAATGGTATGGCTGTATCTGTGGGCAGACTCAGAGAAGATACACAGTATACAATCAAGTTTGTGTGTATGTCACATAACACCCTCAGAGGTGCTGCAGGCGGTGCTGTTCTTCTTGCAGAGCTTCTTTGTGCTGAAGGCTATATGGACAGATAATTATAATAAAAATAAATTTGATCAGGAGGAAACTGTATGGCAGACCATATTTTTACCGGTGCCGGAGTTGCAATAGTAACACCTATGAACAGTGACGGCAGCGTTAATTTTGAAGAATACGGAAGACTTATCGACTACCAGATTGAAAACGGTACAGATGCCATCATTGCCTGCGGTACAACAGGTGAATCAGCAACAATGGATGCTGATGAACATTGCAAGGTGATAGAATATACCGTTAACAAAGTAGCAAAGAGAGTTCCGGTTATTGCAGGTGCAGGCAGCAATGATACCGCTTTCGCTGCAAAGCTTTCTGCTGAGGCGGAAAATCTCGGTGCAGACGCTATTCTGAGCGTTACACCTTACTACAACAAGACAAATCAGAGCGGTCTTGTACGTCATTATACCTATATTGCAGACAGGGTAAATATTCCGATAATACTCTATAATGTTCCATCAAGAACAGGCTGCAATATAAAGCCCGAAACCTATGCACAGCTTTGTAAGCACCCGAATATAAAGGCAACAAAGGAAGCTAACGGTGATCTTTCCGCACTTGTACGCACAATGGCACTTTGCGGAGATGACCTTGATGTCTACAGCGGTGAGGATGCTCAGGCGTTTGCTATGACAGCAATGGGAGGCTGCGGTGTTATTTCGGTACTTTCCAATGTATGCCCTGCTGAAACACATAATATCGTACAAAAGGCTCTTGACGGAGATTTCAAGGGCAGCTTTGAACTTCAGAAGAAGTATATACGTCTTATAGATATGCTGTTTTCTGATGTAAACCCGATACCCGTTAAGGCTGCTATGAATATGCTGGGCTGGAACTGCGGCGATTGCAGACTTCCCCTCGGCAGTATGACAGATTCGGGCAAGGCAGCACTTGAGGCTTGTCTGAGAGATTACGGACTTCTGAAATAATTGCAAAGGACGTGTTCAAAATGACAGATATTATATTATCGGGCTGTTCCGGAAAAATGGGTTCTGCCATTATTTCATGTGTTTCTGCCCGTGAGGATTGTAAAATTGCCGCAGGAGTGGATATTGTAAGGCCGCAGACTGATATGGCATATTTCAGCAGTTTTGACAATGTTGATGTAAAAGCAGATGTTATCATCGACTTTTCAAATCCCGCTGTGCTTGATTCCATGCTGAAATATGCGACTGAAAACGGTATTCCGTGTGTTATCTGCACAACAGGCTACAGCGAAGATCAGAAGGCAAAGATCAAAGAAGCTTCAAAAGTTATCCCCGTATTTTATTCGGGCAATATGTCACTCGGAATAAATCTGATAATAGAGCTTGCCAAAAAAGCAGCCTCTGTTTTTGGCGAGGATTTTGATATCGAAATAGTGGAACAGCACCATAATCAGAAGCTTGACGCTCCCAGCGGAACAGCTCTTATGATAGCAGATGCTGTTTCAAAGGTAAGAGAAAACAGCGAGTATGTATATGACAGACATTCATACCGCAAAAAGCGTGATAAAAAGGAAATAGGCATACATTCCGTAAGGGGTGGAAATATCGTCGGTGAGCATGAAATTATTTTTGCCGGAACTGATGAGGTACTCACAATAAGCCACAGTGCAAGATCAAAGACAGTTTTTGCTGTAGGTGCAGTTAATGCAGCGGTTTTTCTTGCCGATGGTAAAAAGCCCGGAATGTACGATATGTCAGACCTTTTAGCATCAAAATGATCACAATACAAGGAGTGATAGTATGAATACTTCATTGACGGTATATGAAGACGTAACACTTATTACATTACAAAATATCCCTGCTGACATCAGATTTATAGCCGATGTATTTGAAAAGATCGGTTCAATGGGCGTTGATGTTGACATGATCTCACTTTCACCTGTACAAAGTTCAAGAACCAGTCTTTCATTCACCATAAATGACGATGATCTGGTAAATATACTTAGTTATACATCAAAGCTTGATGACGGGTCAGTGCGTTCTATAGTAAGTAATGGTAATTGCAAAATTTCTATTAATGACGAGTCTATGGTAAACAGTCCGGGATTTGCAGCAAAGGTGTTTGCACTTGTTGCCGATGCCAAGGCCGAAATAAGACTTATAACAACAAGCGAATCACAGATCTCGGTTCTTGTTACAAAAGCTGATTTCAATGAAGTTTATGCAAAACTCGGCACTCTTGCAGAATAAATTATAATAAAAACCGGACACCCTTTCAAAATTTCGGGTGTCCGGTATTTTTTATTTCTTTTCTGAATCACGTTCTCTTATTATAAAATGTATGGGAGTGCCTGTCATGCCGAAAGTATCTCTTATACGGTTTTCAAGATAACGCTGATATGAAAAATGGAAAAGCTCCTGATTATTTACAAAAAATACAAATGTCGGAGGTTTGACGGAAGCCTGTGTAACATACATGATTTTTAGTCTTCTGCCCTTGTCTGTAGGAGGCTGTACTCTTGCAACAGCATCAGCAAGCAGGTCATTAAGTACGCCTGTCGAAATTCGCATTGAGGTATTATTCACTACTGTTACGATAAGTTCAAAAAGCCTGTCGATTCTCTGACCTGTTTTTGCCGATATGAACAAAAACGGGGCATATGACATGAAAGAAAATTCGGTTTCAAGCTTCTTTTTATATTCGTTCATGGTCTTATCGTCTTTTTCCACAGCATCCCATTTATTTACGGCAATAATACAGGCTTTTCCTGAATCATGGGCAAGACCTGCTATTTTGGTATCCTGTTCGGTCACGCCTGTAACGGCATCTATCATTATGACACATACGTCACTGCGTTCAATAGCCATTTTTGCACGTATAATACTGTATTTTTCTATAATATCATCGACTTTGCTTTTTCTTCTCAGACCTGCCGTATCTGTAAAGCGAAAACGTCCGTGCTTATTTTCAATATCGGTATCTATGCTGTCCCTTGTAGTACCGGCGATATTTGAAACAATACAGCGGTTTTCTCCTGTTATCTTATTTATAAGAGAGGATTTTCCGGCATTTGGTCTGCCAATTACCGCTACTTTTATAACATCTTCCTGTTCTTCCGTTTCACTTTCGGGTGGAAGATATTCAAATACGGCATCAAGCAGATCACCTGTACCATGTCCGTGTACTGATGATACCCCGATAGGTTCACCAAGTCCCAGATTATAGAATTCATAAAATGCAGGATCAGGTTCTCCTACCGTATCGCATTTATTCACGCATAAAACAACGGGTCTGCCGCTTTTTATCAGCATAGCGGCAACTTCTTCATCTGTAGCGACAATACCGCTTTTGAGGTCTGTAACAAATATTATTACATCACTTGCTTCTATTGCAAGTTCAGCCTGACGACGCATTTGTTTAAGTATAATGTCATCGGAATAGGGCTCAATTCCTCCTGTATCGATAACAGAAATCTGACGGTTTCTCCATTCGCACTGACCGAATATACGGTCACGGGTCACTCCCGGAGTATCATCGACTATTGCGATCCTTTCACCGATAAGTTTATTGAAAAGTGTCGATTTACCTACATTAGGTCTGCCGACTATAGCAACAACGGGTAAAGCCATTTTATCATCTCCCTTAAAAAATAAAATAGAGAAGGATCTCTCCTTCTCTATCATTCGCAAAATATCAGACTTATGCCTCTTCTTTTACAAGAACAGCTCTGCCGTTATACATACCGCAGCTCTTGCATACTCTGTGAGCGAGCTTATATTCACCACAGTTGGGACATTTTACGAGTGCAGGAGCATCCAGCTTCCATACTGCTGATCTTCTGGTATTTCTTCTTGCCTTAGAAGTTTTTCTCTTAGGTACTGCCATGTTCAATAACCTCCTTGAAATTAAAAAGTACAAAAATCATTCTTCCAGCAGCTTATTCAAGGCTGCAAAACGAGGATCAACCTCTCTCAAAGAGCAGGCACAATTCCCGTTATTAAGATTTTTTCCGCACTTGGGACACAAGCCCTTACAGGAATCTTTACACAGGAGTTTTGACGGCAACTCCAGAAGAATATCATCCCTGAGCAGAATGTCAGTATCGAGCGTATAGTCCGGTGCTTCAATATAATCGTCACTATTGTCCTCTGCAGGGCTTGTAACGAGAATATGGTGGAACTTAAAGGCAAAATCCCTGTTGAAAGGGTCATAGCATCTGTCACATCTGAAACGGTAATTGAAACGGACAAGAGCATCAAGCTCAACAAGTCCTGCATGGTTTGTGATAGTAATATCAGCACTGACCTTATCGGAAAAGCTATTTTCACCGAAATTACAGTCAGTCATATCCGGCTCGGTATGTACTGAAAGGCTTTCATTTTCGTTAAGAAAGATCTTTTTCAGTTCAAGAAGCATGACATTCACCTCAACAAAGTACAATTATTACTTTCCTTGCGGAGTGTAATAAAACGCCATAGTTAATTATAAGCTTACCGAACGATTTTGTCAATAGATTTTTTTAAAAAATCAGAAAAACACAAGGGAAGCCATATTTCAGGCTTCCCGATGTTTCAGATAAACTCAGCTGCTCATCAGATCTTTTCTGCAACTGCCGAAAGGCTCTGAGGAAGATCCTTTTCATCGGCAGATACGAGGAATGTGAACTGTGTATCTGTTTTAGCGGAAAGAGTGTTGATCTTTTCTATGAAATCAGCAAATTCATCAAAATTTGTTCCGCCGATTTTAAATGTAGAATCAACAAGAACATCGGTAACATCATAGTTGCCTGCACAAAGGCCGCTGAGGAAACCGAAGAAAGCATCATATCCTGTGATAGAATACTGTTCTGTGTCGATAAGACGAGCCTTGTGTGTTACGTCATAGGTAAGTTTTGCACCCTTTTCGATAACAACTACATCACCGTTTGAATTTTCTACTGCTTCATTAGCAAGGTAAATAAGCTTTTTTGTTTTGCCTGTACCCTTTTTACCAACGATAAGTTTAACCATAATATTTCAGCCTCCTTGAAATTGATGCAATCCCAGAACATTACTGCAAAGGGAGATAATTGCATAAAATATCTTTTTGCTTAATTCTATTTTATATTAATTCTGCTCAACTGTCAACCGTTTTTAATGCAAAGATGCAACTATTTTAATCAAGGCTTATTTAAGTCTTGCCTCAAGAGCTTCTTTCTGGTCTTCATAACCGGGTTTGCCGAGGAGAGCGAACATATTCTTTTTGTAGCTTTCTACACCGGGCTGATTGAAAGGATTGATGCCGAGGGTATAACCGCTGATAGCACAAGCCTTCTCAAAGAAATAAATAAGATAACCGAGTTCTGCCTCACTTGTGTTTTCCATGTTAAGTATAACATTAGGAACACGTCCGTCAGTGTGAGCAAGAACAGTACCCTCGAAAGCCTTTTTGTTTACGAAATCAACTGTTTTGCCTGCAAGGAAGTTAAGACCGTCAACATTTTCGGGATCTGTACCGATAGTGAGTTCATATTTGGGTTTGTCTATCTGTACAACTGTTTCAAACATTGTGCGTGAGCCGTCCTGAATGAACTGTCCCATTGAATGAAGATCAGTTGAAAATACCACAGAAGCCGGGAACAGACCTTTCTGGTCTTTGCCCTCGCTTTCACCGAAAAGCTGCTTCCACCATTCATTCATCATTGTGAAAGAAGGCTCATAGCTTACTAAAAGTTCAATAGCTTTGCCCTTTCTGTAAAGGATATTTCTTATAGCTGCATATTTGTAGCAATCATTCTTATTGAGGTCGGTACTCACAAGCTCTTCTCTTGCTTTTGCAGCACCGCCCATAAGAGCATCGATATCTGCACCTGCAACAGCTATCGGAAGAAGTCCTACAGCGGTAAGGACACTGTAACGTCCGCCTACATCATCAGGTACAACGAAGGTCTCATAGCCCTCTTTAGTTGCAAGCTGTTTGAGAGTACCCTTCGCCTTGTCAGTTGTGCAGAAAATTCTCTCCTTTGCCCCCTCTTTTCCGTACTTCTTTTCGAGAAGTTCACGGAAAACACGGAATGCAATAGCAGGCTCTGTGGTAGTACCCGACTTTGAGATCATATTGATGGAAATATCCCTTCCCTCACAGATTTGCAAAAGCTCACTAAGAGCTGTGGAGCTTATTGAATTACCTGTGAAATAAATGTCGGGAGTATCCTTTTTGATCGCGTTATAGTTAGGGGATTTAAGAAATTCTATAGCAGCACGGGCTCCGAGATAGGAACCTCCTATTCCTATAACAACAAATACATCGGTATTGCCCTTAATTTTTTCGGCAGCCTTTTTGATACGGTCAAATTCTTCCTTATCGTAATCAACAGGAAGATCTACCCAACCTGTAAAATCATTTCCGAGACCTGTTTTGGAATGGAGAAGTGAATGAGCTGCTTCGATCTGAGGAGCAATAGCGGTATATTCCTCGTCACTGATAAATTGTTTTACGTGCTTATCGCTTAAAGTAACAGACATAAAATTAAC
>Ga0326511_10001941_pt1 | contig 16999 bp, 18 predicted proteins | sample 0_2496_0518_D_FD_203701 | JGI IMG/M metagenome (GOLD analysis project Ga0326511, IMG submission 203701) | Bovine rumen microbial communities from UC Davis, California, United States - 0_2496_0518 | ecosystem: Host-associated > Mammals > Digestive system > Stomach > Rumen | place: USA...
GTTGAAAGCGATAACACCTTCAGCAAGAACGTAGTCATCCGCATGACCTGAGTCGTTCATTTCGAATCCCGCTTTGAACTGCATGTCGTAGTTCTTCCGGGCGTAAGGTGCGGAGGAAGTACCCTGGACATTTGCCTGGCATCCCGTGAATGTGAAGGACTTTGCCGGATGGAGCGGATCCGTGTAGTAGCCGGATACCTTCTTCTTATCTCCCTTGTATTGCGGGAGCTCGTCGCACTCGATGACCATATAAGGAAGATCTGCAGGGAGTTTGGCGATCACAACATTTCCATACTCGTCGTAGATGTTGTTATGAGTGAAGCGGTCCAGCATCTCCGCACCGCTCTGCGCGTCCGCGATCCAGTTGTCGAGCACCTGGTATCGGGTCAGGTCGTTGTCATAGACGCGGATATTGTAGATGTCTATGGTGCACTGGTTTGATCCGATGCTGATTCCGACAGGTGTCTGCTGGGAGAAGTCATCGTCCTGCGGATACTGGACCACGCCGGATGCAGCTCCGTTGACATAGACCAGTACGAGACGGTCCTCTGATTTCTTCTCAACTACGAAGGACAGGCGGATGTGTTCTCCTTCCTTATACTGGGTGAAGAGCTGGGACTGTTCCGATTTCAGGTCGGCCCGCTGTGCTGTCATCTGCAGTCCCCTGTCTCCCGACATGCAGGAGAGGACCACCGCGTTGTAATCCAGGACGTTCCTGGTGGCGAATTCGATCTCGACAGTCTTCCCGGACGTCCGGAAGTCTGTCCCGAAGATCTGATAAGGGATTTCCACTCGTGCGTCTCCGGAGACCCGCAGGACCGTCGATCCATCGTCGGCCGTCTGCCATCCGTCGCGTACGAAGTTGAAGCCGGTGAGCACCGCTGCCGTTGCACCAGACTTCCATTCCTCCGGATGTGCTTCTGTATTTGAGCGCCCCTCTGCCGTAAGATAGAGCGCCATGGCGTCTGTTTCGGGCTCTACGTCGATATCTGTCTCCGAGATCTCAATCGAGAAGGATTTTGTGACGCCGCCGGAGCGAATCTCGAATGTATGGCTGCCGGCTGTGTCGAATCTCAGCGCCCAGCCCTGCTGCGTCCTGTCGACCGTTCTCGTCGCTACGGTCAGGCCGTCTTTGACAAGCGCCACTTCTGCTGTTTCGCTTGTCGGGCAGTATACCGTGAAGTCCACAGGCAGCTGCTCATACTGCGCTGCATTTGTCCTGGTGAAATTACTCGTAATGATCGTGTCGTTGTTGAGAGGCTCGATCGCAATGAATTCAAAGTAAAGTTCGTTCGACCTGACCTGCTGGCCGTTGATCTCGCAGTCAAAGAAGCACCTGATTGAATGCGCTCCGTGGCTCTGCTGAGGGATCGTGAATGTGATCTGCCGGCCCGAAACCGACGTTGTAATCGTATCGATCAGTGTGTTGTCCACATAGAGGCTGATCACCTTCGAGACCGCACCGACGGGTGTTACCGGGAATTGGAAGGGACCTTCATATCTCTGCGACGTATCGAATGACGATGACAGACTCGTGTCGACAGCTGTGACCGTCAGAACGAACCTCTTGTTGTGTCCGTACACGTCTGAGATCCTGAGCAGGACGCTGTTGTCTCCCGTCGGCACATAAGGTCCTACGTCCACCGTGACGGTGCCCTGGTTCACTTCCAGAGTGGCCTTGAGAATGCCGTTCACAGTTATCTGCAGCGTTCCTCTGCCAGTTTCCATCTCCTCTTCGAGCGAGCTCCACTCGATCATGGCCAGACAGGAGCCGCCGGTCTTGATGCTCTTTGCGTTCCACCCGGAAACGTTCCTGGCCGTGAAGGTGACGTTATCGTCGGATCCGCCGCCCCCTCCTCCGCCACCGCCGCCTCCGGTAGCGAACGGTCCGATCGGGTCGGAGATGTCGTCGCCGTTAGATGTGAGATGGAGATATCCTTTGCTGTCTGCGTATCCGTCATCCGCCTTCTGGTCCAGGAGCATCTGGACGCGGGCGACGGCCTGCTGCAGGGCGATCGCTTTCTGTTCGACCTCTGCGAAAGAGTTTTCCAGGTTATTCGCTTTTGAAAGCGCCTGGGTGGCCACCGCCTCTGCGTTGACCTTCATGCGGGCGACCTCCTGCGCCTTGTCGTCTACCGTCTCGACCGCATTCGTGCGGGCCGCATTGACGTCATCGACGCCCGCTGCCGCGGCCGCCGTGATCGCTTCCAGCTTCCCGTCAAGGTCCGCCTCGTCGATCCTGCTTTTCGCCGCTGACACCTCTTCGGCCGCTTTTTCCGCCGCCTTCCTGGCCGTCTCTGCAGCTTCACTGGCTGATTCTGCTGCCGTTTTGGCTTCCTCCGCCGTTTTTGCGCCTTCTCTGATACTCTCTGCTGCTTCAATAATTTCTTCGAAATTGCCCTGGATTTCGACGATCTGACGTATCTCCGAGTCACTCTTGATCGTGTCAAGGTCGAGCGCAGTTCTATCCACTGAGAGGATAAATCTTTCTGTAAGGAGCTCTGCTCCGTCCTTTTCGATCGTCAGCTTACATGGCACCCTTCCGGCTACCGGCGTCATCTGCTCATGCAGAGAAAATGTTACCGTATCCCCTTCCAGGACCGCAGGAATGTCGAACCCGTGGCCGTCCGGCTTCGTGCCTATTATGGCCACCGTTGCCCCTTCCGGAACGGTGAACTCTGCACCGGAGGCATACAGCTGTGCCGCGTACGTCCTGCTGTTTCTGTCGTACTGGCTGACGTGGATCACCTTGGGCTCTGCGCCAGGCGTTACGTCAATCCGGATGTTTCTTCTGTACATGCTCAAGGTTATTCGCCCTCCTTTTTGTCGCAGACGAAACAGACCTGCTCAAATGTCAGCCGCTCGTCTCCGCTGGCCGCAGTCACAGACGCCGGAATTGCGCCGGCGCAACTGGCAACCTGCTCCGGGATCCAAAAAACGACTGCAAGGTTGTTCCTGTCCCCCGTTATCTCCACTTCCCCGCCGTCCGGTCTGCGAACCCTCATGGTCATTACCGTGTCTTCCGGAAGCTCCAGTTCTCCGCAGCTGGCGAAGAGGCCGAACTCTATCCTCCGGCTTTGCATGTCTCCCTGGCTGATATGGATCCTTACCGGCTCGCCGCCAGGTACCGCGTCAAGCTTCACGTATCTTCGGTACATCCCATATCCTCCTTCAGGTCCTCTACCGTTCCTGTGTGTTTTTCGCCTGTCACGACCATTCCCATGATGACCGACTCCAGACAGTGCCTCTGTACTTTTCCGCTGACCGCCTCCATAATGATGGCAGCTTCCACCGGCGAGATCTTATTCGCTGTGAACTGTTCTTCCGCGAATCTTGTTATAATTCCTTCGATCGCTATAAGTTTTTCTCTCATTCTTCACTCTTCTCCAGTATCCGCTCCGGCCTGATCCACAGTGACATCGTCTGTTTCACAGGGAAGACAGGTCTCTCTCCTATGTATCCTTTTTCGGGAGAGGCGACCAGTTCCATTTCTTCTCCGTCCAGGCAGTATATCTTCGCTCCGCGACTCAGGTGCTTATCCATCTGCGTGTCGCGGGTCAGCGAAACGCTGGATTTCGTGTTTTCATAAATCGCTATGTATTCCTTCATGCCTTACAGCTCCGATACCATTATCCCGTTGATAAATTTGACAGTGCCGTTCGTCCATGTGATCGTACCGTCGCCATTGTCTACGATACTTTCCACATACCGGAGGGTCCCGTTTCCTCCGTGCGTGCTCGTCGTGCTGATCGACGTCGAACGCGCTACGGTGATTATCCTCGTAGATATCCGCAGGCAGCCACCCTGTATCTGGACTCCGCTGTATACCTCGCCGGTGTCCAGGTCTTCACATTTGGCTGCGAAATCAACGAATCCATACTGGCTCGAGCCGTAGCCCCCAGTCATTTCTCCGTTCGAATTCAGATTCACCCAGTACCCCGAGGAGCTTCCGGATTTTATCGTTCCCTCGATGGCCGCGCTCTTCGCCGTCAGATCTCCTGACGTCGATACCTTGAATTTCCCGCCCCCGATATCTATGGAACCTTTTTTCATCGTCAGTTCACCCGTTTCGAGGTTGAACTTTGTGTTATTTTTCGGGTCCGCAAGGACACCCGTCGCGATGTACGAGGCGTTTATGTAGAGTTTTTTATCCTTGAGGTATATCCCCTGGGTCTCTCCGTTGTTCGTGAGCCGGTTGAACACCATCTGCTGCGTGACAGAATCGTCGTACGCATCCACCGCGTCAGATGCGATCTTGTCCACCGTTTTTCCTCCGACCTTCGCCGTCGAGGCAAGCTGGAATTCACCTGTCTCCATATTCCAGAAGTTTTTGCCTTTCGTGTCCGACAGGATCCCCGCTTTGATCAGTACCGCCGTAAGAGTCCCGGTTGTTATGAAGTCCGCCACCAGGTTCCCGTCGATCGTCCAGGCATTCTCATACGGTCCTCCGATTCCGTTTTTCGAAAATCCGAGCCCGTTCTTGTTCAGGCGGATGATGTTCACGGCCTGTTCTACTGTCGGCTTATCCAGGATCAGAATCTCTTCCGGCTCTCCGTCAGCATTCCTGCCGAACACCACATATCCGCCAAGGCCGCCGGTGATCAGATCTGTAGCGTGGTCTATCGCCTTCCTGAGCTCGCTCTTGGCGCCCCGGATGCCTTCTGCAGACGCTTCCGCTGTATCAGCGATTGCGCCTCTTATCGTCGCCCCAAGGCTCGACCTGGCGTCCCCCAGTTCGATCTCTTCGTATCGTCCCAAAAGCACGTTGTATTTCGTCCGCACCACTTTCGCCTGTGCAGAGATCCCGAGGGTTGGGAATTTCACCGTCACCCTGTCGCAAAGGCGCACCCTTTCCAGGTTCGCCGCCTCTTTGTACTCCTCCGTCTGCCACAAAGGGACGAAAGACACCTTGATCGATACCGACGGCACCCCGATGCCATTCGCCTTCATGTACGCCTCAGCTCTGTCACGGAGCTGTTTTTCTGTCGGTGCGGTTTCTCCGAAATCGGACGACAGATCCAGGGGCACGGTCCTCTGATATGCAAAATTGCCCGCGTTCTGGCTGTGCAGCACCTTTTCCGGAAGCTCCACGACATTCTCTACCCCGTTCTCTCCTGTCGACCTGTAGAACGGGTACACGCCTGTGATCGTATTCTGGATGTTCTCATCCTGGCGGATATCAGTGATGTTCTTGCCGTATCTCAGGACCACGCCCCGGTCCATTCCCCGCTCCGAGTGGAGCCTGACCGTATAACCATCGAATTCATATTCGCCGCCATACGTGTCCAGGACTGAGCCTCTGACACCGCCCAGCACGGAGCGGATCGATGACGGCTGGTCCACTTTGAAGTTTGCCGCTGCCGTCACATCTGTCCAGAATTCAAATGGACATTCTTCTGCTGAGTGTGTTTTCAGCCCCAGGAGTGCCTCCGGCGCCGACGAGGCCGTGAATGGTGAAACCGGTATGTGCGACAGCTGATAAGAGATGTGCTCTGCCTGGATCCGGATCTTCCCGCCCATCGGCTTCGAGACCTTGTAGACCCTGAACGGCTGCTCCTGCGCGGCGTCAGCCGGTGCAGCCATGATAATGCAGTCATTCCTTATATCCCCGAAACGCCCGCCGGATACCGGATATAACATTTCGAGCTCGTATTTTCCATTTCTTTCTTCCTCGACGGTGCAGGCGAGCGCTTCGCTGAGCCGCCCCAGTCCGTTGCTTGAGAATGACGTCTCCTCCGGCGGGTACAGAATCGGAATCATAGTGTCCACCACCTTGGTGTGATCGTGACCGCCATCCCGGACGGGATGGCGATGCTGTTCGCCCCCGGTTCCAGGTCCGGAAGCTCGTCCGGGAGCGTTATGTACTTGTTGTAGTTTTCGTGCCCATTCTGCGAATAGGCATCCCCCAGCGCGAGGTCTATCACCAACACCCCCGGATGCTGTGCAACGATCACTGCATCACTGCCGATCCGGAGAGTCCCGCTGCCCTCCACCGTCAGGAGCGGCTGGGCGGCGTATCGCGTCGGGTTTTCAATCGTTGTTGTCCTGCCGGCCGGCAGCGATACCGGCGTTTCCCCTGTTTTCAGAAACCTCTGCGGCATGGCGTCGAGCGAAACCTCGAATTCCCCTGTCAGCCCGTTTTTGAACAGCGTAGGAGCCAGTCCTGAGCGCGGCCTTGCAAGTCTGAATTCATCCGGATGCCACGAGTCTTCAAGCCTCTTGTATCCGATGTTCGCCGCAAAGAATGACCTGAAATTTTCGTACTGTGACTGAAAATCAACTCCGATCCCGCATTTATATGCCCCCTGGTTGTTCCTCCATCGGCCGTTATCAATCGTAAGCGCTCCGTGGCGGCCCGGTATCTCCACAGATTCTGTATCCCTTTCCGGAGAATCCCAAAGCCCGTCCACGCTATCTACCAGTATCCCAAATTCGCGGGAGGAACGCCCCGCATACACGAAAAAGCCTCCTGCACTCATGCGAATACTGCCTCTTCTCTTTCCCACTCGTTCTTGATGTCGTCTTTAACGATCCTCGCGAGTTCGCTAACATCCTGACCTTCCGCCCCGTATACGGTTATATTCACGTCTCCGTGGTTGTAGTTGCGGATGGTGTCTCCCGCTGCCCGTACGGCCTGTGCCATCGCCAGGAGCGCCGACTGTACCGCTGTCCCTGTCGGGAGTTGAGCCACTGTCTGCATGCTCTGCATAACACCGGCCACCGCGTCTTTGATCAGCGCTATCAATGTGTCTTTGCCGGATACGACCTCTTCTCCGGATTCACCTCCTCCAAGGAGCCTGCCTCCGGCCATGCCGAATATAGTGGCATCCTTCAGGATGCGGGGCGTATCCATGGCCTTGTCGTACCAGTCGACTCTGAGCGTACGCGGGTCGGGGATCGTTCCAAGCACCGGCACGTCGATGTAGGAGCCTACATGGATGTGCGGGAGCTTCAGATCCGGCAGGTGCCATTCGAAATCGAAAAAGCCTTTTATGTCTTCGATTGCATTCCTCACAAATTCTTTGGCCGATCCGATCGGGTCTTCAATGAATCCCCTGACCTTTTCGAAAATATCTTCCGCCTTGTCCGCAATCCACCCGAATTTCTCGTCGATCGACGCTTTCATTTCTTCGATCTTTCCTTTCACGCCATCCTTGATGTCCGTGAATTTCTGCACAGTATCTGTTTTGAAGTCTTCCCACTTCTGTTTTACGTTCTCGACGAATTCCTGTGCCTTCTCCTTGATGGTATCCCAGTTCTTGTACAGTGCTACTCCGATGGCTATCGCAGCTGCGACCGCTGCCACGACCAGAGCTATCGGTCCCAGGAGAGGAGCCCCCAGCATAGGGATCAATCCGCCTATGGTCGCTATAATTGATCCCACCGTACTTATGACCGTCCCCAGGATCACGAGCATGGGGCCTATGACTGCGGCAATCCCTAAGATCTTGATGATCGTCTGCTGTTGTCCCTCGTCGAGCCCGTCCCACTTTTCCTTCAGCGAGGTGATCGCGTCTCTGATCGCCGTCATTGCTTCTGTGATCATCGGCGCCGCCGTTTCCACGATGTCAGCCCCAAGATCTTTCATCGTGTTCATCGACATCTGCATCTCGTCAAGCGGGTCGAGCGTCTCTCCGAATGTCGTTTCTACGCTTCCGGCGAAGTCTGACATGCTCGTCCCAAGCGCCTCGAACGACAGGCGTCCTTCCGCGCAGGCGTCGGCTATGGCCGGCCCCGCTTTCGCGCCGAACAGCTCCGTTGCAGCCGCATATGCCTCGGCTTTGTTGGATCCATCTCCCATCGCCGCCTGAAGCTCGCTGAGCGCCTGAGCTGACGTTTTCCCGTCTTTTGTTGCGTTCTGCAAGGCTTTTTTCAGGCCAGTTATGGCTACTCCTGCATCAACACCGTTCTTGTCGAGGTTGGCCAGGAACATGGCCGAATCCGAGAAGCTTAGCCCCGCCTCGTCGAGAGCGGTTTTGTTCGCCTTCAGCATCTCTGACAGTCTGTCTACGTTGACCCCTGTATCCTGACCCGCTTTGTTGAACGTGTCGAGCACGAGCCCCGCGTCTTTAGCCGAGATCCCCCATGCCGCCATCGCCGACTGTACCGTATCGACCGACGAGGACACATCCGTTTCATTCAATTCCGCGAATTTCACGAATTTGCCCGACAGATCTTCCAGGGAGTCTCCCGTCAGGCCGAAGCGCGTGTTGACTTCGCCCACGGCATCTGCGGCCGTCTGGAAGTCCGTCGGGATAGTCTCCGCGATGTTCTTCACTCGCTGCTGCATGTCCTCAAGGGCCTCTCCGCTGGCTCCTGTCTTGGTCGTCACTGTGTCGAGCGCCTCATCGACCTCTTTCCACGCCGCCACCGATGCTCCGCCGGCCGCCACGATCGGAGCGGTGACATGCGTCGTCATGAATTCTCCCGCCTTTGTCACCTTGTCGCCGACCGCTTCGATCTTGCTGCCTATTTCCTCGACCTTTTTGCCAGCTTCCTGCATCGACGCCTGGAATGGAGTCGGGAGGCTTTTTACCTCATCCGTCAGCCTTTTGAGCGCCTGCTCATCGGCTGCTATCTGTCTTTCAAGTGCCCTGGCAGATTCGGAAGATGCGTCGAAGCCGTCTGATTTCTTCAGCTGCTCAAGAGCTTCCTTTTCCCGGCCCAGCTTTTCCTTTGTTCCTTCCACCGCTTGTGCAAGATAATCCTGTTTCTGGCGGAGCAATTCCACGTTCGAGGGATCCAGCTTGAGAAGCCTGTTGACATCCCTCAATCCTTTACCGGCATCACTGAGTGATTTATTTACTGCCTTGAGGGAGTCATCCAGCTTCGTGGCGTCGCCGTTTATTTCGATCGTTATTCCTTTTGTGCGGCTCGGCATACTTTAACCTCCGATAAACTCCCTGAACTGTGCCTGCGTTGCCTTTTTGGGGTATTCGACCGTGTCGTTCCCCGATTCGATCATCATATCCATGACCATCCCGTATTCAAGGAGATCCAGCTCCTCGATGTTGAAGCCCATCTGCTTACATCTCAGGAGATAGGTCGGTGTCAGGATTTCCCTGACTGTTGGCTCGAATTTTTTTTTGAGCTGGCCACCTGTACGGCCCCTCCGAACCAGAGGTTCACGATCTCTGGCAGAATACTGTAGATGGAAAACGTATTCATGCTGTCTATCCATGTCCACGGATCGGGGTACTCTTCGCGGAATTTCTTCTGTTCCTCCGACACTCTCGGCGTCGGCGAAAGAGCCTGGTAGGCGAATGTATACGAGATACGGACGAACAGCTCATAATCCTCAATGGTAAACTGCGGCTGCTTCTCTTCGCCCTTTTCGTCCTCTTCGTCTTCCGCCCTCTCGCTCATCCCGCGCAGATCATCCATGTCTTTCATGAAATCCCTGCCAGGGAAGAGCCTGTTGTACTGTATAGGCGAAAAGGCAGAAGCACGGAATGCCGCACTTCTGCCTTCTTCGATCTGGATCACCTTTTCCATCAGCGCCTCCTTATGCGTTTGATACGCCAGGCAGGCAGACCTTTGTGAACCACTGGTTATATGTCGCCGCGTTGGCGCTCTTCGTTACACCGCCGCGGACGATGTTGCACTCCTTCCCGTCGATCGTCACCGGAAGAGGGGACGCCTGTACGGAAATGGATTCCGTGTCCGGCTCCCTCATGTTGTCCTTGTTTTCGCCCGCCTGATTAGGCCTCGTGGCCGTTACGTTGTAGTAGATGAAGCGGATTCCTTCGGCATCTCCCTTGAATTCTCCCATCAGAGCGAAAGGATCCGGAGTTGCGTCCGCGTCCTCGTACTGGATTCCTGTCGTGATGTCAACGCTCTCTGCGAGGCAATCCTGGCGGAACTGATCAGAGAGCTTCACAAAATTGAGGGTACCATTGTATCCGTTGTTGGATGCTATGATGATGTAGTCGATACCATCAGCACGGATCTTGGAAATGTCTCCCTGTGCCTGCATGTCGATGGACCGCAGGCCCTTCTCCTGGCGGATCCTGGACGCGTCGAACGTGATCGTGCCGTCTGCGTTCCGCTTTCCAGGGCAGTAATAGCAGTTCTTCACATCGTACCTGTATTTGTTGTCCATTTTTAAACCTCCATGGTGTACTCGGTATAATACAGCCCGAGCTCATCGTCATAATTTTTCCTGGCAACGAAACGGTCAAAAGCCTCCGCAAGCGCCGTCTCAAACGGTCTCCCATCCCCTGTGCGCACCTCTGTGTCCTCGTTGGTGTCTGAATATAGGTATACCGTCAGCCGCTGCCATTCGGCATAATCCACGCCATCTGCGCGGATCGTGACCCGCTGCGTCCCCCACTCCATAAACGGAGTCGCCAGCGTGCTGATCTTCTCCCGGCTGATATGATCCGGGTGGTCCACGTCAAAATAGATCCCGAACCCCTCGATCTTTTCCCGGATCTCATCTCTTGTCATTTGCCCATCTCCTTATTGATCTCAGCCAGCAGATTGTCCTCGAAAGCCTTCTCAACTTCCGCTTCTGGCGGAATGTGCTTGAAGGCATCCGTTCTGTTTTTGTTCTTCCGGAAGCGGGCTGCGCCTTTGATCTCGTGGCCGTCCTGCAGCAGGTGTGTAAGTCCCGGCTTCTTTTTCTGGTAGACCTCTCTGCCGTAGACGCCCACTCTATGGGCGCCTGCTCCTTCTCCGGTCTTTCCGGACGTCCAGCTCTTCGCGTATACGCCCGTGCGTTTCGGCGCCTTTTCTTTCGTCTCTTTCACGACCTCTTTCGCCGTCTTATCGACGGCACTCTCAAGGGCCGCTGCCGACGCCACCTTTACCGTTTCAAGAGCTCCCTGGACCGCCTGCTGCAATTCTGCATCCGTCCTCACTGTATCAGCCATCTGAGTGCCTCTTGTAAGCGACCTGGGCGGATGCCAGGGATACGAGCAGGGACACCGGGCGAGTGTCTTTCCGGTCCACCTGTTTGACCTCGAACTGCGTCCCATCAGAATCAACGAAGATATCTCCCTCCGTGATCTTTGTCTGCTCCGGGACGAGGATGGCCCGCTTGATCTGGGTCCCTGCGATCATCGCCTCCCAGTAGCGGTACATGCCCACTGTGTAGTCCGCATAGTGGATTATCTTCTGCCGGACCTGCTTCAAGCGCCTGTCCGACACCTCCCACGATGTCCCCCAGCCGTCTGTGTAGGTCTGCAAGTTAGTTGCCTTCGGTCTCAGCATTTTTGTACCCCTTAGCCGCTGCCCAGGTGGTGATGTCGTATTCCGACTTGATTTCCAGAATGTCCTGGGCGAAATCCGTCAGGAACGTTTCTGCCGCTCCAGCTTCCGCGCGCATTACATATTCGCACAGGAGCTGGCCGCATCTCGTTCCCGGTTCGCAGGCCGCTGCCGGATCCGCATATCGGTTGATCAGTTCTTTTCCTGCTGCTCCCTCCGCACGGATCCGCGCTTCCGTATCTTCATCCGGCGTATAGGTGACATGCAGCGCCCGGAGAAGCATCTTGTATACTGTTTCTGTGATGGCCATCATGTCACCTCCGCTTTACGTGCTGTTATGCCTGTTCCTTAGTCTTCACGGTCCCTTTGACCTTGACAGGATACGCATACTCTTCGAGGCCGCTGATGTCGAGGTTCACGAAAGAGCTGTTGTCCACAGGGCGGCCGTTTCCATACATCCGTGTGGTGTATACACGGTTGTCTTCCAGGAACTGATATTCATCGGAATATTCGATGATGCCGGACTGGCCACCATTGATTGCCGCGAAGTAGTTCTCCGCGATTCCGGCCTTCGCCTTTCCAAGCTCTACAAACGGAGATGTGACGACCTTGGAAGGGAATGCCCTGTCGATCATGTTCACGATTCCAGCAGGTGTGATCACCTGCATGGCGGGGCGGATCTTCTTGATATAGTCGATGGGGTTTACGACCATCAGGATCTCAGTGACGTTGCGGTAGTCTCCGTTGTCATCCGTGATCAGGTTGTCTGCGATGACGTCGCGGTACTCTTCCCAGGTTGTGATGGCCTGTGCAGGCTTCTCGGAATACCTTTCGTTTGTCTGCTTGGACACATCGAAAGCGAGGCCGGTAGGCTGATCTTTGCCGTCGCCGGTCACGATGGCCTTCTCAAGCCCGAAAGCTACCGTCTCGGAAAGGATGTTGCGGATGTAGGCGTCCACCCACATGGGCGCAAATCCGAAGTTGAAACGGACAAAATCCTTGGGAATCGGGAAAAATGCAGTGTATTTGCCGTTTGTGATGTCGATGAACTTGAGCGCTCCCGAGAGCTGCGCTGTGATGGCGGAAGTGATCGGGCCCCAGCTTCCCAGCAGACCGCGCATCTGCTTCGCGTTCATGACCAGGCGGACTGCACCAGCCGCGTTCTGGATCTCAATCGCGGACAGGAGGGGGTGCGCCTTGCGCATATCGTCGATCACGCGGTCGATGATGGTGGGCACCATGTGGTCGGTCAGGTTCTGGATCTCCTGCTTTGCACCGGACTTCACGGCACCGATAAACTTCTGATACCAGTCGGTTTCCTCGGATGTAAGGGCGCGCAGGCCGCGGCTCTGCAGGACCATCATATCGGTCACGTTGCCGTACTGCTCAAACTCCTGCTCGATCCTGTTCGCCACGCTGTCGTGGAGCTCCTGGATCGCGGACGCTGCTGCTTCGGCATCTCCTTTCTGCATAGCATCAGAAAGCTTCTGAACGATCTTGTAATTTTCCTCCTTCAGGAGGTCTTTGTTTCTCATGGGCATGTTTTTATCTCCTTTTCTTTCTGCCGGACTCCGGCGTATGTGCTGTATGTGCTACCTTTTTACTGCTTCCATGGCCTTTGCCAGCGTCTCGCGCATTTTCTTTGCGGCGTCTTCAGGTTCAGGTGCCGCAGGCTTCATTCCTGCAGCCTGCATCATGCGATTCATCTCCTGCTGCCGGAAGAGCTGGTTCCTCAGTTCCTGGATTATCTCATCCTTATCATCATCGTCCTCATCCTCGTCCGCCCTGAATTCGTCGATGACGTCACAGAATCCATATTTCAGGCAGGACTGCGGATCGAGCATCGTTTCCTTTTCCATGAGCTCCTGCAGGGTCTTTTCGTCGATCTTCCCGCCGCTCCTGGACAGGTAAAGCTGTCTCGAAGCGGTCCCCATGGCGTCCAGCTGCTCGGCATAGGCGCGAAGCTGTGCGGCATTTCCGCTGCAATACATCCAGGGATTGTGAAGAAACATGGTCGTCCCAAGTCCCATGTGGATCTCCTGCGCAGCCATGACGATATCCATCGCCACGCTATACGCCATCCCGTCGACATAGGCCGTAATCTTTGTCCCTTTTTCCTGCTTCTGCCGGAGCAAATTGAATATGGTTACACCTTCGCCCACTTCGCCACCGGCGCTGTTAACATGCAGCTCGATGTCTTCGCCATCAGGGATCTCGTCCAGTCTGTCGCGGAAAAATTTAGCGCTCGTCTCGGATTCGTCATATTTCCAAGTCTGCCAGTTGAAATCTCCGTACTTTCTCACGCTGTCATAGACATAGAGCAGATGTCTGCTGCTCCCATCTCCTTTTGCTTCCTGCCGGAAACAAAACTTAAAATCTGTCGTTCTTTTCGGCATTTTTATTCCTCCTTCCCCCTTTATTCCTCATGCTCCAGATCAGACAGAGAGGAATCTCCTCCAGGCACAGGTGCCTGTGTCCCTTTGGTTCCCTCCGTCTTCGCCGCATCTTCGATTGACTCAAGGTCTGCGAAATTCTTGCTGATCAAGTGTTTTCTGCTCCACTTGGTTCCAAGCTCCGGCCGGCCTGTGAGTAGTCTGATCTCGTCAATCGACGAGCCGCTGCCCAGGAGGTTGTAGGCCCCCTGAGCCGCTTCGAAGATGTCCGTGTATTCGATGCCCGTCAGGTCGATCATCTGGTATGTTCCCTTCAGGACCTCTTTACCGTTCCGTTTGCGGTTGTTCTCGGTCGCGATCACGTCAGCTATCGGCCTGATCCCGAATGTGATCAGGTTCCGTGTAAGCTGCTTCACCTCTGCCGCCGTCCCCAGCATAATCTGAGGTGGTATCTGCAGAGCATTGGCTACCTTGGTCGTGATCTCCGTCGTCATGTCAGTTATGTCCTTGACCTCTGACGTCGTCCGCTTTGATGCCTCCGATGTCTTTACCTGGTAGTCGAAGCCCTTCCACATCGGCATGACTGCATTTTTTGCATTGAAATACGATTTGAACCTTTCGTTCATCATCTCCGCAAAGACATCGTTAAACGTCCTCGGAGTCCCGTCCGATTTTGTGCCATAATTCTGGGTCGCGGCGGCGTTTCCGTCGATCGTCAGGACGCCTCTTTCGCCTGCAGACTTCCGAAATTTGTCTACGGCCGTCTCGAGCAGCTGCTTATAGCCTTCCATGAGGTAGTCCAGGATGCTCTTGATGTTCCGGCTCGACAGCCGGTAGAAGAGGACCTCGTCCATCCGGAACGGCCTGGGGAATGTGTACGGATGCGGGACCCCGTTCTGCGAGTCAGCGTTCACGATCACATTCCGAAATGTATCCTGGTACAGAGCGTATACATCATGTTCATATGAGTCTGCTACCACGAGGCCCCCTTTTGTCTCGATGACTAAGCACTCGTTCCTGTATATCAGGTTCCAGACGATCTTTTGCATGAACTCATTCGCGTTGTAGTTGTAATGCGGGCTGTAATTCCAAAGAAAATACTCGTCTCCGTGTACCTCTTTGTTGTGCACGAAGGTACGGATCTCGCATGCGCTGAGCGCATTAGCGATAATGTTGATCCCGCTGCAGAGCGCAAATTCGTATGTCGTAAGCTCCACCAGCTTGTCGTGGTCTACCAGGCCGTTCAGATCGTCAGTGCTGATCGTGATCTCTGAATTGCCGAGCATTTTCCCCTGTACAAAGTCCCAAAAATTCTTAAATACCGACATTGGGGTTCCCCTTAAAAGATGGCCACCGACATGTCAATATCCGGCATATCCCCCGAATCCGGGAGATACTCCAGGCAGCACATGGCAGCCGCAAATCCCATAAATCCATCTGTCTTCCTAAGTTTCGGCTCAATTTTCCCGTATGAGACATTTCCCTTCGAGTCTGTGAGCTTCTTGACGTTGTTTGTGTACCACGCCATCATCCGATCCCACCCGCTGATCTGGCGGTTCAGGAATGCGCTGTTGATCAAGCTGGCTGCTTTCGCTATGTCCGACGGCCGCACGAGATAGATCCGCTTGTTCTCCTTGTCAAAGGCATCGAACCCCCAGAATTTGAACGCTTTGTTAAGCCAGGTGTATCTGTATGAGTCTATCCCGATCATCATCATCCTGTATCTTTGGGCGTACCTGGCTATCCATTCCGCCGGCAGCTCCGGAGGGATCTCCACCTCATCCACGATCGTGCAGATCCCCTCTTTTGCCCATTTTTCAATGGGTGCCTTGATATTCGGCAGGTCCTTAGATCTTTTGCAGATGAATGTGTGGTGGAATCCCGTGATTTGTTTTCCCTTCCGGAAGAGCACGTAGCATCCGCAGAAGTCGTTTGTCTTCGTGTAGTCCACGCCTGCCACACACGCCATCCCCCTCTGTGGTTCGAAATCCCGCTGCCGCAGGCACGCTTCTATGTCCTTCCACTCAGCTACCGCTTTCTGCGGGTCCGAAATCGGGAAGTTGCATCTTTTGGCCAGAAACTCCGGGTAGTAGTCCGGGGTTGATGGCATGAGCTTGATCTCCTGCTCGATCGTTGAGCGCAGGCTGTAGAAAGACGGATCCGCAATAGAAGGATTCGCTTTCACGATCTTGTTTATATCCTTCCATTCCTCCTCTGCTTCGATCCTGAACCAGTTAACGAAGGTCCTGTTGGCTGGGTCGTATTCTCGGAGGATGATCTCATTCTGTGCTTTCTCTTCGTCCAGGACGCCGCCGCGCTCGTGGCCGTCTGTCGTTATTGTAATCTCCCGCCACCACTTCATTTTGCCGGTACCAGACTTCAGCGTGTTCATGTTCCTGGTATCAACATACTGGTGTTTCTCGTCGTAGATGACGCAGCCTGTCCTCTTGGAGTCCTTGTTTTTCGTCGAAGTCGTGTTCAGGCGAAATTCGGCGTTCATTTTCTTGCCAAGGACCTTTTCCGCCATCCCTTTGAAGTTGGCTTTCAGCGTCTTGGCGTAGGCCTGTTTTACCGGCTCGTTTACCAGGCTGGCCACGTCTTTGATCGATGTACCCGCCTGGTCTTCTCCGTTGGCTATCAGGTCCACGTTATAACCCTTGACCCCGTGGAGAGGTGAGATCATGTACAGGGCACAGAAATCTATGAACCCATTCTTGCCCGAGCCTCTGCCCATGATGTCTCTGGTGACATGGAAGTAGATGTCATCGTATGGAGCGCCCTGCACGCGGATGAACACGCCGAACATGATGGCGAACTGGTAGCGTTCCCATGGGAGTAGGTCAAACTCGAAATACTTCTGCAAAGTGAGACCTTTCCGGATCCGCTCTGCATCCACATAGACGTCCGGCCGTTCGAGCACAGGGATGATGTTATTCTCGATCGCAAGTTCCTGCTCCCTGCAGTGCTCAATATGGTTCCCGCGGATCATATAAATCCACTCGTCTATGTTCGGTTCATAAGTCGTCATCCTCTTCACCTACCACGTCGCTGGTCGTGACGCCCAGCGTCTTGAGCAAGGCAAGCATCTGACGATTCACCACCGGCAGCTGCTTGGGCGACGTATTGTCTTTGCCGTCTGCGGTCCGCAGGCCGGTCTCCTGGATGTCATCGATCAGCATCTCTTTAAGGTCCCACAGCTGCATATAGTCCTCTACCTGATCGGTGAAGAGAGCTATATCCGCCCCTTTATTTTTCAACTGTTCAATCAGGCTCTTTCTGACCTCTTTTCGAACCGTTTTCCGCTTCTTCGCCGCCATCCTCTCAGCCTTTCCCTACCTATCCGCGCGCGTGTGCGTGCGCGCGCATCCGTGAAAATCAAAAACTCGCTAGGATAG
>Ga0326511_10001942_pt1 | contig 16981 bp, 17 predicted proteins | sample 0_2496_0518_D_FD_203701 | JGI IMG/M metagenome (GOLD analysis project Ga0326511, IMG submission 203701) | Bovine rumen microbial communities from UC Davis, California, United States - 0_2496_0518 | ecosystem: Host-associated > Mammals > Digestive system > Stomach > Rumen | place: USA...
ATATGTATGACGTCTTCTTCCTAAAACGAAAGCTTAAGGCTTTTTGGCAACAATTCAACAAAAAACATTGACTTAAGAAAAATATTTTCATCATATCATAATTTCTTCGTATCTTTGCCCCGTTTTTAAAGACCATTATTAACCCTAAAACAACTAGAATTATGAGCAAAAAGTTTATCTGCCCCGTGTGCGGCTACGTGTATGAAGGCGACGAAATGCCCGAAAAGTGCCCCATCTGCGGCAAACCCATGCAGGAAGTGAAAGAGGACATCAAGACCTGGGCTGCCGAGCACATCGTCGGCGTGGCCAAGGATGCCCCCGAAGACATCAAGATGGACCTCCGCGCCAACTTCGAAGGTGAGTGCAAAGAGGTGGGTATGTATCTGGCCATGGCCCGTGTGGCACACCGCGAAGGTTATCCCGAGGTGGGTCTCTACTGGGAGAAAGCCGCCTTTGAGGAGGCCGAGCATGCCGCCAAATTCGCCGAGCTGCTGGGTGAAGTGCTGACCGACAGCACCAAGGAGAACCTGAAGATGCGCGTCGATGCCGAGTACGGTGCCACCGCCGGCAAGACCGACCTGGCCAAGCGCGCCAAGGCTCTCAACCTCGACGCCATCCACGACACCGTCCATGAGATGGCTCGCGACGAGGCCCGCCACGGCAAAGCCCTCGAAGGTCTGCTGAACCGCTACTTCAAGTAGTAAGGTGTGAGTCGTCTTTAGCACTTAAAACTCACAGTTTAACGCTTAAAACTCAACTGATGTCCTTCCGCAAGAACATATCCAAAATCCTCTTCCCGCTGACCTGCTGGTACGCGGTGGGGGTGCGCTTTCGCAATATGTTCTATGCCATGGGCATCATCAAACAGGAGGCTCCCCACATCACCACCATCGGTGTGGGGAACCTTTCCACCGGCGGCACCGGCAAGACCCCCCATGTGGAGTACCTGCTGCGTCTGCTCGCCGACCGCTACCCAACGGCCATGCTGAGCCGTGGCTACAAGCGCAAAACCAAAGGCTACGTCGAAGACGACGGCAGCCACGACCCGGCCCTGCTGGGCGACGAGCCCGCTATGATTGCAACCAAGTTTCCCCAGGTGAAAGTGGCCGTCTGCGAGCAGCGCCTGGAAGGGGTGCAGCGCCTGATGGCACAACCCTCCACCCCGGAAAACCCGGACAATCCGGAACCTCCGGAAGCTCCGGAACCTCCGGGAAACCCCGCCATCCCCCAGCTCATCGTGCTCGACGATGTCTTCCAGCACCGCCGCATCAAGCCCAGCATCAACATTCTCCTCACCGAATACGGGCACCCCTACTACAACGACCACATCCTGCCTTACGGCGACCTGCGCGAATTCAAGAGCGCCCGCTTCCGCGCCAACATCGTCATCGTCACCAAATGCCCACCGGTGCTCAACCCCGTCGAGCGCCACAACATTGCCCACGACCTGGCCTTGCAGAACTATCAGAAGATATTCTTCTCCTATCTCGTCTACGGCCGTCCCACCACCCTCGACGGCCACGCCACCGACATCGACCTCGGCCGCATAGACAACGTGCTAGCCGTCACAGGCATTGCCCACCCCGACACCTTTGTCGCCGAGCTCCGCCAGCGCACCCGCACCCAGCACCTTGCTTTCGCCGACCACCACGACTTCTCCACCAGCGACATAGCCCGCATACGCAACGCCTTCGAGTCCATGCCGGGCACAAACAAAATCATCCTCACCACCGAGAAGGATGCCATGCGTCTGCACGGCAAGACCGGCAACCTGCCCGTCTACTATCTCCCCATCACGGTGGCTTTCCACAAAGAGAAAGACCTGGACTTCGACGCACTGATCGAATCCACCGTTCGCGAGAACATCTCGTTCCTCAACAAACTCAGCATCTGGAGCTGACCAGAACACATGGAGCGCAGGCTGCCAGCCTGCGAGAATCACTTCTTAATGTAACTCAAGAAATCCAAATCGATGCTCAAACTCACAAAGGGCTTGAGCAGCCATGCCTTGGCCGTCACATCGTCGATGCTCAAGCTGTTGCCGATGATGTCGCCGTTGTTGTATCCGTCCTTAAGCACCTGGTATTCGGCAATGTTCAATCCGAGGGTAAGGTAGAAGAAATCCACGAAACGGAAACTGGCGCCGACATAGAAATTCTTGAAAAGGTTGCTGCCGCCAAAGCCCACATAGACGCCGATGTCGTAGGCGAAATCCTGGTCGAAACGGCGTATCTGAAGGCTGGTGCTGTCGGGACCAAGGGTATGCTTCTGGTTGAAATACTTGGTCAGGTCCCACAACATGACGGAGGCACCGGTGACATAGTCGAACTCGATGTCGCCGGCATTGCGGTTGCTGATGTAGCGGTCGTAGGTGCCCGTCGTGGGACCGGCCTTGAGGCGTATCTCCCAGTCGGGGGTGCGGTAGAACCGCATGGCCACGCCCTGGATGGGGCGCACCTTCTTCTTGCGGTTGGTGGCCTGCGCCACACGCTCCTCGGCGGCACGGGCACGCTCGGCCAGGTACTTGTTGGCCTCTTCCTTGCGCACATTTTCCAACTCGGCGATGCGGACAATGGTCCGCAGCGAGTCCACCATGTGGATGTAGTAGTTGCGCTCGGCCTCGAGCTTTTCCTTGTCCACACCGTTGGCCGAAAGTATCTCGCGGTAGAACACCTCCTTCTCCTGCAGGGCCTTGAGGGCTGCTGTGTCGGCCTCGCGGCGGACGACGGTGTCGGTATGGTAGATGTGCAGGGTGTCGGTGCGGTAGAGACGGAGGGTGTCGGTGCGGAGGATATAGACGGTGTCATGGACAGGCGACGCCGGCGTCGCCGCACGCGACAAAGCCTGAACCTCGAGAAGCTGTGGCGCAGCTGCCGTCGGCTCCCACTCGCCCGCTCCGGCATCGACAACGCTGTCGGCCACCGGAGCCACACGCAGGGTGTCCTGCGCCCGCAACGGCAGACACAGCAACAGGGGCAACGCTATGAGCAGCAGGCGTTTCATTTCAGTCGTTCAATCATTTGGTCCACCGTCAGGGTCTCCTGTGTGCCGGAGGTCATGTCCTTGAGGGTGACGGTGCCGTCGCGCAGCTCGCTCTCGCCCACGAAGGCCACATACGGGAACCCCTTGCGGTTGGCGTAGTCCATCTGCTTCTTCATCTTGGCGGCGTCGGGATAGACAAGCGTGGCAATGCCGGCATCGCGCAGCTGATGGGCGCAGCGGATGCAGTGCTTGAGTTCCTCGGGGCCGAAGTTGACGAACATCACGCGGGCCGACTGGCCGAGGTCGGCGGGGAAGAGTTCGAGCTCGGTGAGCACGTCGTAGATGCGGTCGGCGCCAAACGAGATGCCCACGCCGCTGACGCCCGGCATGCCGAAGATGCCGGTCAGGTTGTCGTAGCGGCCGCCGCCGCAGATGCTGCCGATGCTGACATTCTTGGCCTTGACCTCGAAGATGGCGCCGGTGTAGTAGTTCAGGCCGCGGGCCAGGGTGAGGTCCAGCTCCACCTCGCACTCGAGGCTGAAGAGGCCGATGAGGTCGAACAGCTCGGTGGTCTCCTCGACGCCCTTGAGGCCCACCTCGATGCCGGCGAAGAGCTCCCGCAGGCGGGCCAGCTTCTGGCGGGCGTCGCCCTGCAAGTCGAAGACGGGGTTGAGCGCCTCGATCTGCTGCTCGCTGAGGCCGCGTTCGCGCAGCTCGCCGCGCACGTTGTCGAGGCCTATCTTGTCCAGCTTGTCGATGGCCACGGTGATGTCCACCAGCTTGTCCGGCGCACCGATGAGTTCGGCGATGCCGGCCAGGATCTTGCGGTTGTTGATTTTCACCACCACGCCGATACCCAGACGGCGGAACACCTCGTCGATCATCTGCACCAGTTCCAGCTCGTTGAGCATCGAGTCGGACCCGATCATGTCGGCGTCGCACTGGTAGAACTCGCGGTAGCGGCCCTTCTGCGGCCGGTCGGCACGCCACACGGGCTGCAGCTGGTAGCGGCGGAAGGGCAGCTGCACCTGCTCGCGGTGCTGCACCACGAAACGGGCGAAGGGCACCGTGAGGTCATAGCGCAGGCCGCGCTCGCAAATCTGCGGCGCCACCTTGTGGTAGTCCTGCTGGAAGTCCACGCCGTCCATGAAGTCGCCGCTGTTCAAAACCTTGAAGAGCAGCTTGTCGCCCTCTTCGCCGTACTTGCCCATCAGGGTCGAGAGGTTCTCCAGCGACGGCGTCTCGATGGGTTCGAAGGCAAAAGCCTTGAAAACAGAGCGGATGGTGTCGAAAATATAGTTGCGGCGCGCCATCTCGACGGGCAGGAAGTCGCGCGTTCCCTTTGGTATAGAGCATTTAACTGTAGCCATATATTCACTTTTTTGAAACTGCAAAGATACGAAGAAACGACGATATGGCAAAATTTAATTTTCCACCCCTCCCTCACCCCGTCGAAAACCACCTCCGAAACGGCTCGTTTTAACCAATTTTAACAGTTTTGCCAACTACCTATAAACCAGCTATCAAGTCCTACGATGGTAGGAGTTGGTAAGGAGTTGGTAAGGCCTTGGTAAGGGGATGGTAAGTACATCTCTTTTTTCCATGTTGTGTTTTTTTCGTACCTTTGCAGCGGGAATAACAAGGCAGAAATGAAACTCGGGCAATATATCATACTGGCAGTGTGCCTTTTGTGCACGCACATAGCGAGCGCGCAGACGGGCGCAAAGGCTCCTTTGACCCTCGAACCGCAGGGCGACAGCCTGCTGCGGGTTTCTTTCGTAATGCCGCAGCTGTCGTACCACCACGACGAAGGCTTTCTCCACTTCGACCCCTCGATGGGGATGAACCTTGCCAACGGCACCCCCGGCCAACCGTCCCTGCCCACGCTGAGCACCCTGGTGCGCCTGCCCAAGGGCAGCACGCTGGAGGTGGCGGAGCTGCGCACCGGCAAAGGGCTCGAACTGGAACTTGCCTCCGAGGCGCCGCCGCTGGCACCCATCACCCGGGCCTGGGCCAAGGACAGCGAGCGGCCCCCCTACGAACCCGACGCCAAGACCTACGCCACCGACGCCTTCTTCCGCAACGGCGAGGTGCTGGAGGTTGAAGACCTCGGCGCCATGGGCCGCTGGCAGCTGTTCCGCCTGACGGTGAGGCCCATGGTCTACAACCCCGCAAGGGGGCGCCTATCCCAATACAACACCCTGAGTGCCATGCTGAAAATGCACAAAGCGCCTGCCGCCGCCGACGGCAACGTCCTGCTGGTGGTGGCACGGCCCGAATTCCAGGCAGGACTGCAACCTTTCGTGCAGTGGAAACGCCAGGAGGGCTACAGCGTACGCGAACTCTACGTGACAACCCACCAACGCGACAGCGTCAAAGCCGCCATACGTCCCTGGTTCGACAACGCCACGCCCTTCGCACCGGCGCCATCGTACATCCTGCTGGTGGGCGACGCGGCACAAATCCAGTCCTTTATCGGCCAGACAAGCCTCGAAGGCGAAAGCCATACCACCGACCTCCCCTATGCCGACCACACGGGCGACTACCTGCCCGACGCCATGCTGGGCCGCTGGCCCGTGAACGACACAGCCGAACTGCGCACCGTGGTGGAGAAGACACTTCAATATGAGCAGTTTGCCGGCATCGACACCGCACAGCTGGAACGACTGATGCTGGTGGCGGGCAACGAGCAGGCCGGACAGGCCCTGCTGACGACCAACAGCCAAGTGGAATATGTGGGGCGCGAAGCCAAGCTGGCGCACCCCGAATTGGACACCGTCACCTACCGCAACCCCCAATCGGGCACCCTGCTGGACAGCATCAAGGCCGACATCGGCCGCGGTGCCTCACTGCTCAACTACACAGCGCACTGCACCGTGGGCGGATGGACCTCGCCAGCCCTCAGCATCGGGCGCGTGGAAGAGGCCGGAGCCGACCAGCCCATGGTCTACGTCAACAACTGCTGCAAGAGCAACACCTTCAGCGGCACAGGCTTCGGCGAACAGCTGCTGCGGCTGCCCGTGGGCGGCGCCGTGGCCGTGATCGGGGCCACCAATTCGACGCTGTGGTACGAAGACTATTTCTGGGCCGTGGGACCCAAGTGGCCCATAGCCCCCGACAACGCCTACGACAGCCTCCTGCGGGGCGCCTTCGATGCCCTCGTGGGCAGCCATCCCTCGGCCACCACCGTCGGCGAACTCCTGACGGCGGGCAATCTGGCCGTCACCGCCTTCGGCTCGGGATACAGCCGTTACTACTGGGAAGTCTACTGCCTCCTCGGCGACCCCACGCTGCGCCCCTACATCGGCGTGCCCGCACGGACCACCCTGGGGCTCGCCAACGGTGCCTTCAACGGCCAGGACGTGCTCCATGTGGAAGGGACTCCCGGCGCCACCGTCACCGCCCTGCAGGGCGACAGCCTGCTGGGCGTCGCCACCCTGAACGGCAGCGGCACCGCCGCCATTCCCCTCTGCCAGACCCTCGACACCCTGCCCCTCATCCTCACAGCATCGGGAGCAGGCCTCAGACCCACGGTGGACACCGTCGAGGTGGACCGCTCGATAGCCCGCGGGGCCACGCTGCGCGAGGTCACCCCTGGCGACACAGCCGTTGCCTTTGCGGTGGAAAACACCGGCAGTACACCCCTCGACAGCCTGCATGTCCGCCTGGCACAAACCCCCGAAGACTCGTTGGCCGGGGCATGGATTGCTCCCGCCGACACAACAATATTCAACCTGCTGCCCGGCGAACGGCGCCTCCTCGCGCTGCCGCTTCGGGTCGGCTCCACCGGAGCACAGCCCCTGTGGCAAGGGCACCTGACGCTGGCCACCGCCGACCTCGGCGTGCTGTGCATGCTCGGGGTGCGCCAGACGGTGCCTACGGGCTACCCCGTCCTCTCCCTGCGTGTGCTGGGAGCCAACGGGCGCGAAGCCAAACGGCTCGTTCCCGGCGGCACCTACACCCTTGCCGCCGCCGTCGAAGGCCGCTACGACTCGCTGCGCCTCGCGGCCGTGTCGTTGCCCACCGGCGAACGGTTCGCCTCCGAAGACGAGACCCTCGTCTTCACCCTCGGCGACAGCCTCTGCGCCGTACACATCGAGTCCACAGTCCATCTGGGCCACTGGCAAGGGCACCGCGACTTCTGGCTGGAAGCAGGCAACCGCACCGACGGCTTCGAGGACGGCCTTGAGCGCCATCCCTGGCAGAACGACCTCCGCGCCCCTTGGACCCTGGACAGCGCCACAAGCCATTCCGGCCGCTACAGCCTCCGCTCCGCGGCCATCGACGACGGACAGTCGACACAGATCTGCCTCGAGGTGGAGATGCTCCACCGCGACTCCATAGCCTACTGGGTGAAGACCTCGTGCGAAGCGCAGTACGACATGCTGACCCTCATGGTCGACGGCCGCGCCTACACTCCCCAGGCCTGGGGTATCAGCGACTGGCGTCAGCGCGGCTTCGTCCTGGATGCCGGCCGCCACACCCTCTGCTGGCGCTACAGCAAGGATGCCGCCGGAAGCGACGGCGAAGACCGCGTCTGGATCGACGACATCCAGATTCCCCTCGCCGCCTGGGACAGCGCCACAGCCTGGCACTGCCTGAGCCGGACCCTGGACATAGCCCCCCTGCCGACAGCCTGCGCCCTCAGCCTCAGCCCCAATCCGACCACAGGCGAAGTGGCCATCGACGGCAAGGCGGGAACCGTCGTATGCATCGCCGACGCCATGGGACGCCCGTTGACAACCTTGACCCTCGACGGCACCACCCGGCGCCTCTCCCTCGACGGATGGCCTACAGGCATCTACTTCGTCCGCGCCACCAACCCCGACGGCATCGATACGACAAAGAAACTAATCGTGATAAAGCAATAACAAGACGACATGGCGGAACAACACAGCGACACAATAGACTACACGGCGACGCCCTTCTGGCAATGGGACAGCGTGCCTCTCAGCGACGGCACGGTGCACCTCGACGTGCCCTACGATTCCATCTTCGCGCCCCGCGAGGCTCCGGACACCGTTTTCCGCACCTCGCTCTTCCAACGCCACTCGCTGCAGGTGCAGCACACCTCCTCCTCCCCGCGCCCCGACGTCGGCGAGCCCGCCTGGACCTTCGTGGCCCTCGTGCTCCTCACCGGACTGATATGCCTCTACGGACGCCTGCGCAAAATCAAAGCCACGAGCCTGCTCAAAGCCCTGGTGGACCGCCACGCAATGGACCGCCTGGTGCGCGACTGCAACCTCAACCGCAGCATCATGATGCTCCCCATGGGACTGCTCCTTGTGGCAGCCCTCTGCCTGCCCATCCACCGCATGGCCATGGCCCATACCGGTGTGGCGGGATACCTCCTGCTGACTCTCGGCGTCAGCCTTCTCTACATGCTCCGCAACGGCATCATCCGCCTGCTGGGCAACACCTTCGAGAACAAAGCGGGCGTCGCCCTCTACATGACCAACAACTACCTCCACCACCTGATGGAGGCCTCCGTGGCCACCGTCATCCTCTACCCCTTCTTCTACCTCCCCGGCGCCCAGACGGCCATGCTCTACACCCTCGGCGGATTCATCGCCCTAGCCTTCGTAAGTCGCTTTGTACGAGGCGTGAAAGTTTTTTTAACACTTCAAAATAGCTCTAGTTTCTATCTTTTTTACTATCTTTGCACCGTCGAAATAATACCAATCTTAGTAATCATAAAGTGGTTTATCGAACAATAGAACAATAAGTTGAGACAATAGAACGCCAAGGCATGAAACTGAAAAAAATCCTGATTTCGCAACCTGCACCCGTCGATTTGGAGAAATCGCCGTACAGAAACCTCATCAACAAGCACAATGTTGACATCACCTTTTTCAAATTCTTCGAAGTGGTGGGCATCCCCGTCTCCGAGTTCCGCAAAACACGCATCCACATCGGCGAATACACCGCCATCATCTTCAACAGCAAGAACTCGATAGACCATTTCTTCCGCATGCTCAAGGAGCTGCGCGAAACCGTAAGCGAGGACATGAAATACTTCTGCTCCACCGAGGCCATCGCTCTCTACCTGCAGAACTACATCCAGTACCGCAAACGCAAAGTCTTCTTCGGCAACCAATACTTCTCCGACCTCATCGAGGTCATGGGCAAACACCGCGACGAGAAATTCCTCTTCCCCTGCTCCGACGAGAAACAGACCGAATACACCAAGGCCCTCGACAAAGCCAAGTTCAAATACACCAAGGCGCCCATGTACACCTCGGCGCCCAAGGACCTCACCAAGTTCAACCTCGACGACTTCGACTGCATCGCCCTCTTCTCACCCATCGGCGTGCGCAGCCTCGTCAAGAGCTTTCCCGACATCAAGGACCGCAACATCCTCATCGCCGCCTTCGGCACCTCCACCCACGCCGCCCTCAAGGAACAGGGCATCAAACTCACCATCGCCGCCCCCACACAGTCGGCGCCCTCCATGGCCATGGCCATAGAAAACTTCATCCTCGGCAAAGAGCAGGACGCCGTCATCGCCTCCAAGAGCGAGAGCGTCAAACACAGCACCAAGAGCACCATCGCCGCCGCACCCCGCAAGGCCAAACCCGTCATCGCCAACAAGGAAATCTACAAGCAGCGTATGGAGGAGAAGAAAGCCCAGGCCGCCGCACGCCGCGCCGCACGCGCCGCCGAGAAGGCCAAAGCCGAGAAAGAAGCCATCGCGGAGAAGGCCGTGAAGGTGGAAAAAACGGAAAAGGTGGAAAAACCCGCCGCCAAAGCGGAGAAACCCGCCGCCAAGAAAACCGCCACGGCGAAACCCGCCAAAACCGCCGCCACCAAAACCTCCGCCACCAAGACCTCCGCCACCAAGACAGCCGCCACCAAGACAGCCTCCAAAACCGCTACCAAGACCACCAAAACCGCCAAAGGCGACACGAAGAAATAAACCTCGATGGGCTTCACCTTCAAGAAAGAAGAACGTTTGTGCAGCCGTCAGCTGATCGACCGCCTCTACGCCGAGGGTCATCGACTGATGGCTTTCCCTTATAGCGTCCAGTGGATGACCCTGGAGAGCGGAGAGTGGAGAGCGGAGAGCGGAGAGTGGAGAGCGGAGAGCGGAGAACCACTCAGAAACTCAGAAACTCAGAAACTCAGAAACTCAGCCACTCAGCCACTCAGAAACCCAGCCACCCAAGTAATGATTGTCGCCCCCAAGCGCAAATTCCACCATGCCGTGGACCGCAACCGCGTGCGCCGCCTGACGCGCGAATGCTACCGCCTGCGCAAGCACGCACTCTACGACTTCCTGCAGCAGCACGGCCTCACCCTCGTCTTCTCCATGGTCTACATCCACAACGAAATCATGTCCTACGACCAGCTGGGCCACAAGATGGACAAACTCCTCGCGGCACTGCAGAAGGACATCCTCGCCCACCAACAGCCCACGCCATGACCCTGCGCCAGCTCCTTGCCCTCCCCTACCGCGCCCTGCGCTGGCTGCTGAGCACCCTCATGCTGGCCCTCATAGCCTTCTACCGCACCTGCATCTCCCCCCTGACGCCCCCGGCCTGCCGCTACACCCCCACCTGCTCGCAGTACGCCCAGGAGGCCATCCGCAAATACGGCCCCTTCCGCGGCGGCTGGCTCGCCCTCAAGCGCATCCTCCGCTGCAACCCCTGGGGCGGCTCCGGCTACGACCCCGTCCCTTGACACCCCCCGCAACAAACACGCTGCGTCCCTACATTCACAACTCATAACTCTTAACTCATAACTCTTAACTCCCCCAACGAGGGGTCAAATTCGGCCCTTCTCATATAGTTCCTATATACTTCTCATATACTTCTTATATCACCTATATAAGAAGTATATGAGAACGATATGAGAACGATATAAGAACGATATAAGAAATGCCGAATTATGTACCTCTTCGACCCCTATGAGACACCTCCGATTTTGGAGCAAGGAAGGTTCCGGTTGGGCCTTTTTGCGCCCTGCGGGGGCGGGAGCGACGTGTTAAAAATTCTTAAATCCGCAGATGCTGTATGTCCGTTTTTGCGCAAAGGTTACCTTGCGGTAACTGAATTCCGTCGGGGTGCCTTCTTGCCGGAACGGAGAAATGGTTGTACTTTTGCAGCCGAAAAACAAACAACAATTAATACCATACAACAATGAGAACAATCGAAACAATCAAGAGTGGCCGCAACTACAAGGCCGTCAGCGTCGGAAACATCAACCAGATTATCGAGCACGAGCTGCCGATGGGGCCCAACGTCATCAAGGGCAAGGTGTTCGTGGGCCAGGCCGTGGGCGCCACGGGCAGCGAGCTGTCGTTCCAGACCCTCGTTCCCGGCCAGGACAGCGGGTTCCTGCACACCCACAAGACGCACGAGGAGCTGTACATCATCCTGCGTGGCGAAGGCACCTACCAGGTGGACGGCGAGCAGTTCCCCGTCAGCGAAGGCACCATTGTCCGCGTGAGTCCCGACGGCCGCCGCGCCCTGAAGAACACCGGAAGCGAGAACCTGACGATGCTCTGCATCCAGTACCGTGCCAACAACTTCACCGAGGCCGACAGCCCCATGACCGACGGCAACATCCTCGCCGACCCGCTGGTGTGGTAATTTTTTCGTATCTTTGCACCGTCATTTCAAAGAAAAAAAAGATGAGCAAAGATTTCATACAAGACCCCGTCTTCCCGGAGTGTCCCATCCGCAACGTGCTGGTGCGCCTCAGCAGCAAATGGGCGCTGGCCGTAATCTACACCCTCAGCGGCAGGGACACTCCTATGCGCTTCCGCGACCTGGCGGAGAAGAACCCCGACTGCTCGCAGAAGGTGCTCACCAGCACCCTGCGGGGGTTGGAGGCCGACGGCCTCGTCAGCCGCAAGGTCTACCCCGAGGTGCCGCCGCGCGTGGAGTACGCCCTCACCGACCGCGGCCGCAGCTTCATGCCCGTCATGCAGCAGCTCATGGACTGGGCCTACGACAACCTCCACGATATCGTAACCGACCGCGAAAGATACTATGGACAGAATTGAAAACATCGACTTCTGCATCCGCTACCTGCTGGAGCAGAACCGCACACAGGCCGACATCCCGGCCACACTGCCTGAGAAGCAACGCCTGCTGCGGGCGCTGATGAACATTTGGGAACCGCAGCCGTTGAGCGAGGCGTTTCTCCATGCGCAGGACGCCGAGTTGCAGGCACAGCTGCAGGACAAGGGGGTGGTGTCTCTGAAAGACATCGCCGCGTCTGCCGACACCCCTCTCCTTTGGCAGGGCGACATCACACGCTTGCGTGTCGACGCCATCGTCAACGCCGCCAACAGCCAGATGATGGGCTGCTGGCATCCACTGCACGCCTGCATCGACAACTGCATCCACAGCGCCGCCGGACTGCAGCTGCGTGCCGAATGCGCCGAGGCTATGAGTGGTGCCGAGTGCCCACCGGCGCATCCGGAATACACGATGGGCGGCACCACCTATCGGCATGCCTTCACCTCCGAAGCCCTCATCACCGAGGCCTACAACCTGCCGTGCCGCCATGTCCTCCACACCGTGGGGCCCATCATTCCCGATGGCGTGCCCACCCGCAAGCAGGAAGAACAGCTGGCCAACTGCTACCGCAACTGTCTCGGCCTTGCCGAGGCCAACGGCTGCCGCAGCATCGCCTTCTGCTGCATCTCAACGGGCGAGTTCCACTTCCCCAACCGCCGCGCCGCCGAAATCGCCATCGCGACGGTTAAGGAATACACCACCTCTTACGCATTAACGCACTCACACAATAACGCACTCACTGTGGTCTTCAACGTTTTCAAAGACATCGACTATGACATCTACCGGGAACTTCTCGCAGCGCGTTGACGCCCTGCGCAAGCTGATTGCGGAGACCGACGCCATCATCATCGGTGCCGGGGCGGGACTGAGTACCGCGGCAGGACTGGACTATGCCGGCGAGGACTTCCGCCGCGAGTTCGCGCCGTGGATTGAGCGCTACGGCTTCACCGACCTCTACACCTCGGGCTTCTACCCCTTCGCCACCGAGGAGGAGCGCTGGGCCTACTGGGCGCGCCACATCTGGTTCTCGCGGTTCCGCACAGGCGGCACAGAACTCTACCGGATGTTGCTGGAAAAGCTCTCCGAGCGCCACTCACCGCAGACCACTTTTGTGCTGACCACCAACGTCGACGCCCAGTTCGAACTCGCGGGTTTTGCGCGCGACCGCATCTTCGCCACGCAGGGCGACTACGCCTACCTGCAGAGCCGCAGCGGCGAGGACAAGGAGCTTGTCTACTGCAAAGACTGGGTCTTCCGCGCGATGGCCGCCACCGAGGACTGCCGCATACCCTCCAGCCTTGTGCCGCGTCATCCGCGCACCGGCGAGGCGTTGGTGCCCAACCTGCGTTGCGACGACACCTTCGTCGAGGACGACCGCTGGCACCGCCAGGCCGAGCGCTACCATGACTTCGTGCGCCAGCACAGTCAGGGGCGTCTGCTGTTGCTGGAGTTCGGGGTGGGCTTCAACACGCCGGGCATCATCCGTGTGCCCTTCGAGCACATGGCCCTCAACTTCCCGCAGACGGCCCTCGTGCGGTTCAACCGCGACTACCCCGATGCCTCGCTCGAAGGCATCGAGGGGCACTTCATGGCCTTCACCGAAGATATATCCACAATACTCAACGAACTATGATAGAACAAGCATTCCAATTCCTGCGCCAACACAACGAGGGCGTGCTGGCCACCGTCAGCGGCGACCGACCCCAGACGCGTGCCTTCCAGGCCATGAAGGTCGAGGGCACGACGCTCTACTTCGCCACCTCGGCCCGAAAGGCCGTCTACAGCCAGCTGCAGACGAACCCCAACGCGGAGTTTATTGTGCTGGCCGATAAGGTGAGCGTGCGCTGCGGCGGCACGGTGGCATTCGATGTCGACGACGACACACAACGCTGGATCTACGACCACAACGAGGTCCTGCGTCGCCTCTACGACGACTACCGCCAGATGGTTTACTTCCGTTTGCCCGTCGAACAGCTGGAATACTTCGACCTGCGCCCCACGCCGCCCATCGTGCTGCATGCCAACCTCAACGACGGCACCGTGCGCGAAGGATTCAAAGGCAGCAAGTACAGCAAATAAACAAAGATAACTTCTATGTTGCCACGCAGGTTGTTGCGTCAGCAGATAATTTATAAGATTTATAGATTTCTGCCCGCAGGGCAAGGCGTTTTGAAGCGGCCCAATGTAGTATTCCCGCCACACGCGGAATAATCTACAAGATTTACAAGATCTCGTGATGCACGCAGTGCGAGCACTATAGGATTTTCAATGCTATCGCCGCGCAGGCCTCGGCGTCGGCCAGGGCGTGGTGGTGGTTCTCCAGACAGTAGCCGCAGGCCTCGCTGACGGTGTGCAGCTGGTGGTTGGGCAGCCCTTTGAGCTTGCGGCGTGAGGCCCGCAGGGTGTCGTAGAAGACATACCCCGGCCAGTCCATCCGGTACACCTGCATCACCGCCCGCAGGCAGCCCTCGTCGAACATGGCGTTGTGGGCCACCAAGGGCAGCCCCTCGATGAGCGGCTCTATCTTGTGCCATACCGTCGGGAACACCTCGGCGCCGTCGGTGTCCTCGCGGCAGAGCCCGTGCACCCGCTGGCAGAACCAGGCGTAGTAGTTCGGCTCCGGCTGAATGAGGCTGTAGAACGTATCCACCACCTCGCCCCCGCGCACCACTACCACCCCCACGCTGCACACGCTGGAGCGCTCCCCGTTGGCCGTCTCAAAGTCTATGGCTGCAAAGTCATTCATCGTTGTCTTGGTATTTGTTCATCATTTCCTGTATCTCGCCACGCATGTCGGCACGGAGACTTTCGGGTTTCAGCACCTCGACGGTACTGCCGAGTGAGAGGAGTTTCTGTTTGAAGTCGTAGGTTGGACGCACACGCAGAGAGAAAATGGAATACTCTTCGGTGCGCTTCAGTTCGTGCTGACTGCTGTGCAGAGGCAACGAGCGCAGGTAGTTGGCTTGGTAGGCGTCCACTTTCAGACGGATGGACTCTGTGGGTGTATCGTCCACGATGATGCCGTAGGCACCCTCGAACATCTCCTTCAGGTCGAACTTCGGGTCGCGCTTGTAGGTTTCCTCCTGCAGCTCCACCTTTGACATGCGGTCGAGGGCGAAGATGCGGTAGTCACCGTCGCGGCGGGCGATGAGGTACCACCGCCGTTCGAACATCTTGAGGGCATAGGGCTGCACGCCGCTGTAGTCGTAAGGTGCTTCGCTCCAGTAGGGCGCATACGTGAATTTCAGCGTGCGCTGCTCCTTCAACGCCTCCAAGAGCGCCGGAAGCATTCGGCTGTCCGTGGCTTCCACCATGATATACTGTGCCGCTTCGCGGCTGTCGGCCACGACATGATGCACCGCGATGGAATCCATCATCCACTGGCGGAAGTACTCCCTGCCACCGTCGTTGGCCAGACGGTAGCGATACTGACCACCGTCCATGTAACACTCAACCTCGATGCCGAAGAGGTCGAGAATCTCGCTGCGGTGGCGGTGGAAACTGCGCCGTGCGAAGGCGCCTTCTTCATGCAGTTCGTCCGTGGCGTTCCAGCGGTCTGCAATCTGCTCTAGCGTCAGGCCCTTGTCGCCCGCCCGCATCAACGTCCCCACCAGCCAGGTGTATTTCTTCAGTACGTTCATAGGTTGTTCTTGTTGATTAGGTTCACCACCACCTTCACCATCACATCCTTTTCCTCAGGGCGGCTCTCGGCAATCATCAGCGTGAGGGCCACAAGGGTGTTGTCGGCGATGCGCTTGCTGCCGTCCTCGCGGTAGAGGATGAGGTTGTTGTTCAGAAACCACAAGAACAGCGTGGCGGCGATGCGTTTGTTGCCGTCGCTGAACGAATGGTTCTTGGTGACGAGATAGAGCAGCATGGCGGCCTTCTCTTCGGTGCTGGGGTAGAGCTCCATACCGTCGAAGGTCTGGTATATCTGCCCGATGGAACTCTTGAACGACTCGTCCTTCTCGTTGCCGAAGAGGGTGCTCTCGCCGAAACGTTCCTTCAACGAGTGGATGGCCTGCATGGCGTTGTCGTAGGTGGCACGGAAAGGAGCCTCGCTGGTGGTGTCGCTGACGGTGAGCCGCTGGTAGTCGTAACTGTCGAGGGTGTCGAGGGCGTAGGTGTAGTCGGTCACCACGTTGAAGAGCGCGTTGGTCTCGTCGGTTGAGAGCAGTGGCTGGTTCTGTATCGTCCTGCCGAGCATGCCCACCAGCTGCCGCAGCTCGCCAATCTGCTCCTTGTGGATGCGCTCGTTCACAGCATAGCCCTTGACGAGATAGTCCTTCAGTACGCGGTTGGCCCATTGGCGGAACTGCGTGCCACGTTGACTCTTTACTCGGTAACCGACGGAGATGATGACGTCGAGATTAAAGTAATCAACATTATATGTTTTTCCATCAGCAGCAGTTGTTGCAAATTTTGCAACAACTGCCTCACGAGCCAACTCTCCCTCAGAAAAAATATTCTTTATATGTCTAGAAACCGTAGACTTATCCCTCTGAAACAAATTCGACATTAAGTCGAGAGAAAGCCACACGGTTTCATTTTCCAAACGGACATCAATTTGAGTTTGCCCGTCGGAGGTCTGATAGATGATTATCTTGTCGTTGATGTTCTCCATACTTTTCATAACGTGTTTTTTGCTTTTTTATTGTTTTCATCAATATAGTATGCAAAGAACAGAAAATGTTACAAAATAATCTCTTTCATTGCTTTCCAACGTCTGATTTCCGCCTCGCAGTTCTCTTGGACAAAATACACCTTCTTTTCCTCGATGGTGAGGCTCAACAGGAATTCTGCCTCCTGAGGTCCCAACCCGAACCGCCATTTAAGCCTGTCGACAGCATCTTTGTGCGATGAAGCACATTGGATGAGCGCCTCATACTCTCTTACATCGTAGTTAAATTCTGCAGGTATCGCAAGTTCTGCCAGACGTGTGTCTATATACTCTGGGGTGATAGGCAGTACCT
>Ga0326511_10001943_pt1 | contig 16981 bp, 13 predicted proteins | sample 0_2496_0518_D_FD_203701 | JGI IMG/M metagenome (GOLD analysis project Ga0326511, IMG submission 203701) | Bovine rumen microbial communities from UC Davis, California, United States - 0_2496_0518 | ecosystem: Host-associated > Mammals > Digestive system > Stomach > Rumen | place: USA...
CGGGTTCTACTTGAACCACCCCCTGATGGCTCGTATCGTTGAGCTGAAAGAAAAGGGTTTCGCTGATGCGAAAGAATATGACTACGCTCCCGTCGATCTGGGCGATGCCATCGAGAACTACAAGCAGATTCTCGACATCACCGGCGATGTGGCTGCCAATATCATCGAGCCTAACTCTGAGAGCGTTGACCTCGAAGGTCCGCATCTCGAAAACGGCCGTATGATCTACGCTTCTAAGACTTACGAGAATCTCGACGCCACCCGCAAGGCTGGTCTGTGGGGCGTCTCTATGCCTCGTCGCTACGGTGGCCTGAACCTTCCTAACGCCATCTTCTCCATGCTCTCTGAGATGATCAGTGCTGCCGATGCCGGCTTCCAGAACATCTGGAGCCTGCAGAGCTGTATTGACACCCTCTATGAGTTCGGCTCAGAGGAGCAGCGTCAGAAGTATATTCCCCGTGTCTGTGCTGGTGAAGGTATGTCGATGGACCTGACAGAGCCTGATGCTGGTTCCGATCTGCAGCGTGTCATGCTGAAGGCCACCTTCGACGAGAAGGAGAACTGCTGGCGACTGAACGGCGTGAAGCGCTTCATCACCAACGGCGACAGCGACATCCACCTCGTATTGGCTCGCTCAGAGGAAGGTACCAAGGACGGTCGTGGTCTGTCTATGTTCATCTATGACAAGCGTCAGGGTGGTGTCGATGTTCGTCACATCGAGCATAAGTTGGGTATTCACGGTTCACCTACTTGCGAGCTGACCTATAAGAATGCGAAGGCAGAGCTGTGCGGCTCAACCCGTCTGGGTCTTATCAAGTATGTGATGGCGCTGATGAATGGTGCCCGTCTGGGTATCGCTGCTCAGTCAGTAGGCGTGGAGCAGGAGGCTTACAACGAGGGTCTGGCATATGCTAAGGAGCGTCAGCAGTTCGGTGATAAGATCATCAACTTCCCCGCTGTCTATGATATGCTTTCTCGCATGAAGGCCAAGCTCGATGCCGGTCGTTCACTGCTGTATGAGACCGCCTGCTATGTAGACATCTACAAGTGTCTTGAGGACATCGAGCGCGACCGCAAGCTCACCCCCGAGGAGAAGCAGGAGCTGAAGAAGTATCAGCGCTTGGCCGATGCCTTCACACCGCTGGCCAAGGGCATGAACTCTGAGTATGCCAACCAGAATGCCTACGATGCCATCTCTGTCCACGGTGGCTCGGGCTTCATCATGGAGTACAAGAGCCAGCGCCTGTTCCGCGATGCCCGTATCTTCTCTATCTATGAGGGTACCACGCAGCTGCAGGTGGTTGCTGCCATCCGTTATATCACCAACGGCACCATGCTCAACAATATCAAGGAAATGCTGGCTGGTCTCGAGGTTAGCGACAGCCTGAAGAATCTGAAGACCCGCGTAGAGAAGCTCGTTCCCGTTTACGAGGAGGCTCTCGCCAATGTGAAGGCTTTGGAGAATCAGGACGCTCAGGACTTCCTGGCTCGCCGTCTGTACGATATGACTGCCGAGCTCGTGATGTCTCTCCTCATCCTCCGCGATGCTACCAAGGCTCCTGAGCTCTTTGAGAAGAGTGCTAATGTCTATGTTCGCATGGCCGAAGAGGACATTATTGGTAAGAGTGCCTATATCAAGGCTTTTCAAGTAGAAGATTTGGCTTCGTTCAAGGCTGCTGAGGCTTGCGATTGCGAAGCATAAAAACAATAAGTGAACTGAATGAAGTCCGATGAGAGTCACCTTTTGCGGCGATGGCTCATCGGACTCTTTGTCTAAAACAAAAACGATGATGATGCGTCTTTTCCTATCCTTTTTCGCATGTCTGCTGCTTGGTGTCACGATGGCGCAGGCACAGGAACTGAATGCGAAAATTAATATCAACCACTCGCAGGTACAGGGCACTGACAAGTCGGTGTTTGAGAACTTGGAGCAGACGCTCACACAGTTTGTCAATGACCGCCAGTGGACGGCCATGCAGTATCAGGAGAACGAGCGCATCAGCTGCTCGTTTAATATCACGGTGACGAAATACGACGCGTCGAGCAATCGTTTTACGGGTACTGCCCTCATCCAGGCCAACCGTCCTGTCTATAATTCGGCCTACACCACCACTATTTATAATAATAGCGACAAGCACTTCGACTTCGAGTTTGCACAGTTCGACCAGCTGAACTTCAACGAAGAGGTCATCGACAATCAGCTGGTGGCACTCGTGGCCTATTATGCCTTCCTTATCATTGGTCTCGACCTTGACACCTTTGGACCGATGGCAGGCACCGACGTGCTGCAGCGGTGCATGAATCTGGTGAACAATGCCCAGACGCTCGACTTTGCCGGATGGAAAGCCTTCGACGATTCGCGCAATCGTTTTGCCATCATCAACGACTATCTCGACGAGCAGATGAAGCCCTTCCGCCAATTACAGTATGACTACTATCGCACAGGACTTGACGAGATGGCACAAAACGTGGAGCGTGGTAGGGCTAATGTGACCACAGCTTTGGAGAAGAACCTGAAGAAGGCTCACGAAGACAAACCGCTCAGTCTGCTGCCGCAGATATGGACTGACTATAAACGCGATGAACTGGCTAATATCTATAAAGGCAAGGGCACCCAAAAAGAGAAGGACAGCGTCTACGAGATTCTCTTTTCTATCAATGCCTCACAGAACAGTTCGTGGCAGAAAATCAAGGAATAACGCTCTTACATGGAACTCATCGAAAAATATTTCCCACAGATTACCGACGGGCAGCACCAGCAGTTTGCTGCTCTTGATGCGCTCTATCATGAATGGAACGACAAGATCAACGTTATCTCGCGCAAGGACATCGACCACCTCTATGAGCACCATGTGCTCCATTCACTGGCCATAGCCCGTATGATTAATTTCCGCCCGGGGACTCAGATCTTGGATTTTGGCACAGGTGGCGGTTTCCCGGGCATACCCTTGGCCATTCTCTTCCCTGAGTGCCAGTTCAGACTTATTGACGGTACAGGCAAGAAGATACGTGTGGCTACAGAGGTGGCACAGGCCATCGGCTTGAAGAACTGCTTCCCTGAACATCGCCGTGGCGAAGAAGAAAAAGGAAAATACGATTTCGTGGTCAGTCGCGCTGTGATGCCGCTGCCCGACTTGGTGAAAATAGTTCGCAAAAATATTTCGAAGACTCAACGCAATGCCTATCCAAACGGACTCATTGTGCTTAAAGGCGGCGATCTGCAGGGTGAGACGCAACCCTTTAGGCATATAGTCGAGGTGACTCCTCTTGACCAGTGGTTCAGCGAAGAGTGGTTCAAGGAAAAGTATTGCCTCTATCTCCCCTTATGATTCATATCAAGACTTTTCAGTGCAATATGTTGCAGGAGAACTGCTATGTTGCCTACGATGACAGCCGCGAGGCCGTCGTCATTGATTGTGGTGCCTATTTCGACGAAGAGCGTCAGGCCATCGTCGATTTCCTGCGTAAGGAACAACTCATGTTGCGCCATGTGCTCTGTACTCACGGTCATTTAGACCATTGCTTTGGCAATGACTCGCTGTTCGATGCCTTCGGCATTGAGCCCGAGGTGCATGGTGCCGATGAGTTCCTCATGCGTGACCTGGCTCAGCAGGCTGCCGATTTCTTCGGCATGCACTATACGCATCCCACACCGCCTATCGGCCATTTCCTTGCCGATGGCGAGACGGTTTCTTTCGGCACTCATCAGTTGCAGGTCGTTCATACCCCTGGTCATACACCTGGCGGTTGTACTTTTTATTGTGCTGAGGAGAGTCTTGCCTTTACTGGCGACACCCTCTTCCGCATGAGCATCGGTCGTACCGACTTTGAGCGTGGTTCATGGACAGACATGCAGCAGAGCCTCCAGTGCCTCGCCCGTGAGCTTCCTGCCGACACAGTCCTTTATACTGGTCACGGGCCGAAGACCACCATGCGCGAGGAGTTGGCCATGAATCCCTACATGAAATGAAAAACAGTAACGCAAAAACGATGCTTAGAAAAATACTTTTACTCGCTGCCCTCGTAGCAGCAGTTAGTGCGCAGGCACAGATAGATACGATACTCATTGAGCCATTGATTGGTAAGTTTAAGTCAAGTTCCGAAATGTTAGCGGAAAGTCCTTCAAGTTTACCTGGTTGGACTTTTGAGAATTGTTACGCATTGGCTACAAATGGAAAAACTTATGTTCAAGTAGGTTCTCGCACGAATAGTGGCGCTATTACAACACCGACCTTGACTGGCCTTACGGGTAATGCAAGAATTAACTTTGCGGTTCAGGGCATAGATGAAGGCGTGAAAGTTCGTATAAGGAGAAATGGTGTGGGAAGTCTAAGTTATAGTATCACGAGTGAAATGCCAGATAAAACAAATTGGTATTCACAGCCTTCTTCGGTTCTACGCAATGCTAATGCTTCATCAAAAATTCTCTTTTATAACGCCAATGGGGGAGAGCGATTTGAAATACGAAATATTCTGATTTGTGATATTGGTGAGAACATTTTCTATGAGTCTTTTGATAAGAATAATACGACAGGTGGTAATGATGGCGGTTTTACAAATGATGACATTGATAGGGGGGAAACTGCAGCTTTTGATAATCCTGGCTATTCAAAGTCAGACGTAAAATCGGCTAATCAATGTGTTTTTTTGGATGGGAGTAAGGCAAGTTATACAACAAGTACTATTCCAAATACTTCAAGTGGAAATCTGATTCTTTCTTTCAGAGTAGCAGGTATGGATGATAGGGGAGATCATCACTTGGATGTAACCTGTACAGGTGTTACTCCTTCGCCAGACAGAATCGTTGTAAGAAATGGAGTTTGGGATGATGTTACTATTGAATTGTTAGCCGTGGAAGATAATCCAAAAATAACCTTTACTGGAAATTATGTTTTCCTCGACGAAATCCGCATCCGTGAGAAAGCATCGGAAACGTTGACAATGAATCAGGCAGATGCGAGTAACCCAACTCTGAGTGCTATGACGCTGGGCACTGTTGCCAACGTTACGCTGACCCGCACGCTGACCGCTGGCATTTGGAACACGCTCTGTCTGCCTTTCCGCTTCGACAATACAATGTTGGCAGGCGAGAACCATATACTGCGACTGACTTCCGTCACCGATGGTTGCTTTAACTTCACAGAGGACGATGCCGTGCCTGCAGGCGAACCCTTTCTGTTGCAGGTAAGCTCCACTACAGCTGATCCTACGTTCAACAATGTGACCATTCGTACTAAGTCGCCTGGCACGAAGATGTTCGGTGAGTATGGGTTGCTGGGCATCTTCTACGCTACAGACCTTGAGACAGGCGAGTCTAATGCTTTCCTCGGCACTGACGGTAACCTGTATTATCCGGCAGATAAAACGAAGACCATGAACGGCTTGCGTGCCTATTTCGTCAAACCAGCCTCTGCTCCTGTCCGTGTCAGCTTCTCGTTCTTCGAGCCTGCAGCTATCAGGGAAGTCCACCGCGAAGCTGTTGCCCGTGAGTATAACCTATGGGGACAGCGCGTGACATCTTCACGTCGGGGCATCATTGTCAGGAACGGAAAGAAAGTCTATAGGCAGTAAGCACTGTCTTTGCTTTTTGAACTACGTTTACAGCCCTGTGCATTTCGGTGTGCAGGACCTTTTTGCTTGATTTTCATGGCAAAGTAATACATTTTTCTCCGAATCGCTTGGCGGTTCGGACTTTTTGTACTATCTTTGCCCCGTTACGTCAAAAGAAGAATTCTATGCTGACTCAGGAACGCTATATCAACCCATATACCGACTTTGGCTTCAAGAGGCTGTTCGGTACTGAGATGAACAAGGACTTGCTCATCAGTTTCCTCAATGCCCTATTCAACAATAGTGATCGTGAAATCAAGGATGTTCAGTACTTGAATGGTGAGCATCTCGGTGATGGCTATGCTGACCGCCGTGCCGTGTTCGATGTCTATTGTCAGGCTGCTGACGGCAGCCGCTTTATCGTGGAGATGCAGAAGGCCGAGCAGGCCTACTTCAAGGATCGTAGCATCTACTACTCTTCGTTTGCCATTCGCGAACAGGCTCCTAAGGGTGAGTGGGATTATCACTTGGAAGATGTATATACCGTTGGTATTCTGAACTTCACTTTCCCTGACGATGAGTATGCTTCTGATACCTATCGTCATGAGATAAAGTTGAAGGACGTAGAGGACAACCACGTGTTTTACGACAAGCTGACTTTCCTCTATCTGGAGATGCCCAAGTTCCAGAAGACGGAGGAAGAGTTAGTGACGATGTTCGACAAGTGGATGTTTGTCTTGAAGAATCTCTCTCGTCTGCTGGAACGTCCCAAAGCCTTGCAGGACCGCATCTTCACCAAACTGTTCGAGCAGGCCGAGATTGCCCGTTACTCGATGGCCGAGCGTCGTGAGTACGTAGAAAGCCGTAAGATTATGTGGGATAACTACAGCACATTCAAGACCGCTGTGGACAAGGGTCTTGCCGAGGGCCTTGTAAAGGGCCGTGCTGAAGGTCTTGCTGATGGTCTTGCCGAGGGTCTTGCCAAGGGTCTTGCCAAGGGCCGTGCTGAAGGTCTTGCTGATGGTCTTTCCAAGGGCAAGAAGGAAGCGAATCGTGAGAGTGCCCGTAAGATGAGGTCCAAGGGAATGCCAGCTGATATTATTGCAGAAATAACAGGACTCTCCATTGAAGAGCAGGCCGAACTATAACCATCGGCCGTTTGTTTTTCAGACACCTTTTTCTACTCTTTTTGTCAAATCCGGCTTGCCAGCTCGTCGATGATGTCGCGAGCGACTTCGGTCTTGGGCTTCTTGTCGTAGTCCTTACGACCGTCGCGCGAGATGATGCTGATCTGGTTCTCGTCGCTCTTGAAGCAGGTGCCCTCGTTGCGCAGACTGTTGAGCACGATGAAGTCGAAGTTTTTCTTTTCTAATTTCTTTTGGGCGTTCTGTTCTTCGTCGTTGGTTTCTAAGGCAAAGCCGACGAGCGTTTGACCAGAACGCTTTCTTTGTCCCAGTTCCGCAGCAATGTCGGGGTTGGGCACAAGATGGATATCCATCGTCTGCCCCACACGCTTGATTTTTTCTTCTGCGATGGTCTCAGGACGGAAGTCGGCCACGGCGGCGCACAGGATGGCTGCATCCATTTGGGGAAAAGCGTTGACAGCGGCATCATGCATCTGCTGGGCACTCTCCACATCGATGCGACGTACAAATCCTCTTGTACATTCTTTGCGAGCAAGCTCGAGCGGTACATTGTTCATTGTGCATTGTTCCTGGTTCATTGTACATTGTACATTGTTCATTGTACATTGAACATTGACCGGCCCTGCAATGAGCGTCACTTCAGCCCCCCGACGGGCACACTCATCAGCCAGGGCGAAGCCCATTTTGCCGCTGGAGTAGTTGCCGATGAAGCGCACGGGGTCTATTTTCTCGTAGGTAGGGCCGGCGGTGATCATCACCTTCTTGCCAGCCAGGTCTTTCTTCTCAAAGAAATTGTCGAGCACGGCTACAATCTCGTCAGGCTCTGCCATGCGTCCCTTACCTTCAAGTCCGCTGGCGAGGAAGCCGCTGCCAGCTTCGATGATGTGATTGCCGTAGGACAGCAGACGCTGCATGTTGGCCTGCGTGGAAGGGTGGGCATACATGTCGAGATCCATGGCAGGCGCGATGAATACGGGGGCCTTCATGGAGAGATAGGTGGTGACGAGCATGTTGTCGGCAATGCCGTTGGCCATCTTGCCTAAGGTGGAGGCAGTGCAGGGGGCTATGAGCATGGCATCAGCCCACAGACCTAACTTCACGTGGCTGTTCCATGTGCCGTCGCGCTGCGAGAAGAACTCGCTAACGACGGGCTTCTGTGTCAGTGCTGACAGCGTGATAGGGGTGATAAACTCCTTGCCGGCAGGGGTGATGACCACCTGCACCTCGGCACCGGCCTTGATGAGGCCACGGATAATGTAACAAGCCTTGTAGGCAGCGATGGAGCCGGTGATGCCCAGCACGATTTTCTTGCCCTCTAAGCCCCCTGAGTTAGGGCATTGGGGGTCTGAACACATTTTGTTCATTATTATTTCTTTTTTTTGTTAAAGAAAGAGCCTGACGCTTGTTCAGACCCCCATCCCCCTAACTTAGGGGGCGTTTGGCCTCGCGCAATCGGATGCGGGTGATCACCTGTTTGGTATTATATGTGAAGTCGCCTGAAATCATCCAGCCATAGTAGCCGGTGTCAGTACGCAGCACTTCGGCCACGGGCTTTCCCTTGTACTTGCCAAAGTTGAAATACTCGGTCATAACGGGCTTGCCGTCTTCGCCCATGATGGTGTTGCCTTTGCTGTCTTTGGCCTCGCCCCAGACAATGCGGCCTGCAAAGTCGACGTTGTTGTTTGTTTTTGAGAAGTCGGCCAGGAACGTCATGTCGTTCTCAAGCACCCGTCCTTCAGGATCCTCGCCCAATTGCTGCTGATGCTCGGCAGTATAGTGGTCGAGTTGTGACATGAGTATGCGATAAGTGGCCTCTGTGTCCTGATCGGCACGGTGTGCTTTAAAGTCGTCTTCCATCTTGCGTCCGCAGTAGAATTTGTATGCGGCAGCAAGATTCCGGCGTTCCATCTTGTGGAAGATGGTCAGCGAATCAATCAGATGACACTTGGAGAAATCGAAGTCGATGCCGGCACGAAGAAATTCTTCTGCCAGCAGGGGCACGTCGAAGTGGTTGCTGTTGAAGCCTGCGAAGTCGCAGCCCGTAAAATCCTCGCTCAGTGTCTTGGCCAGTTGCTTGAACGTGGGCTTGTCTTTCACGTCAGCATCAGAGATGCCCGTCAGCTCAGTGATGAGGGTAGGGATGTGGCACTCGGGGTTGATGATGTAGTTGACGCGTTGCTCGCGTCCATCGGGATAAACCTTGATATAGGAAATCTGTATGATTCGGTCTTTGACTAAATCAAGACCGGTCGTCTCCAAATCGAAGACGACCAGCGGTTTTGTGAGATTTAATTTCATTTTTAAGTTTTAGTCGTTAATCAACATGGGCATCATGAGCATCAGCACGTCCTGATTCTCAGGCTGTTCTGAAGGCAGCACAAGACCGGCACGGCTGGGGTCTGCCAGCTGGATAATCACTTGTTCACAGTCGAAGTTGCTCAAGATTTCAATGAACGAAGACCCTTTGAAGCCAATGCTCATGGGCGAGCCGTTATATTCGCAGGTCATGCGCTCGGTAGCCGTCTTCGAGAAGTCGTAGTCCTCAGCGTCAAGCTGCAGCGTTCCGTTCTCAACGTGGAAGCGGATGAGGTTGCTTGAGTCGTTAGAGAAGGGCTGTACGCGGCGCAGGGCTGACAGCAGGCTCATACGGTCGACAACGAGCTGGTTGGGGTTGCCCTGAGGAATGACAGAGTTGTAGTTAGGATAGCGACCCTCAATCAGGCGGCATACGAGTACGCCGTCCTCATAGATCACCTCGGCATTGCGCTCGTCGAAGCGGATGACCACGTCGCCGGCACTCTTGCCCAGCACGTTCTTCAGCAGGTTTGCGGGCTTCTTGGGCAGGATGAAGGCAGCGGGCTGGTCGCTCTTCACGGTGAAAATCTTGTTGCGAACCAGTTTGTGACCATCACTGGCAACAACAGCCAGGCAGTCGGGAGTCAGATCGAAATAAATGCCGTTCATGACGATGCGCAGGCTGTCCTGAGCCGTGGCAAAGATAGAGCGGTTGATGTTTTCGCTGAGCACCTGTGTTGGAATGTTGATAACGTGCGCACCTTCGCTGACCTGTTGAGCCTGAGGATACTCGTCGGCATTCTCGACCGGCAGTGAGAACATACCGTTCTGATAGCTGATGCGGGCTATGTTGTCGTTCTGGTTTACCTCAAAAGTGATGGGCTGCTCCGAGATGCCTTTGACGGCTTCGAGCAAGTTGTGGTTACCTACGCAGAAGCGGCCGTCGCCATCGGTTTCAGTCAGTTCCATCGTTGTCTTCATCATCACTTCGCTGTCGCTGGCCGTCAGGTTCAGATGACCGTCGACAATCTCAAAGAGGAAGTCGCCCAATATAGGAAGCGAGTTCTTGCTGTCGATAACCCTTGAGAGCGCGACAAGGCGGTTGCTCAGGGCTGTGCTTGATACAGAAAATCTCATGTAGATATTAATTGTTTGTTTGTTCGATATTAATTAGGTCACAAAAATACAAAAAAAGTGTGTCAGTAGCAAAAATATTGCGAAAAAATTGCCTTAATTCAAACTATTTTAGTAATTTCGCCAGCGAATTTGAAAAAATACGAATAAAAACAAGTAAATAAATTATGGATTTAACAGGAAAAATCATCGCCATTTTACAGGCACAGAGTGGCGTGTCGGCCAGAACAGGTAATTCATGGATGAGTCAGGAATATGTGTTAGAAGTGCCTGGCCAGTATCCGCGTAAAATGGTTTTCCGCATTTTCGGTGAAGAGCGTATCAAGAATTTTAATATTCAGGCTGGTGAAGAGGTTACGGTACAGTTCGATATTGATGCCCACGAGTGGCAAGGCCGTTGGTTCAATGAGATTCGCGCTTTCAACATTCTTCGCGGTCAGGCAGGCGGAAGCATTCCCCAGGCCACCCCGTTCCCTCCTGCTCAGCAGCCCGCTGCTCAGGGTGGCGCAGACGCTGCCGCAGCTCCTTTCCCTCCCGCTCAGGAGCCTGCCGGTGATGGAGCAGCTGACGATCTGCCCTTCTGATTGTTTGCACAGGGGCAGTCCATATAGTAAAGACCTTTCGCCCTCATGGGGACGGAAGGTCTTGGCTTTTTTTTTAAACGAATGACACTTAAAAACTAAAACAAATCAGAAAAATGAAAAAAACAGCACTTTGTCTTTTCATTGGGCTCCTGTCGGTCGTGTCTTCTTGGGCCGATGACTATGAAAAGTATTATGAGAATCTCCCTTGTAAGGTGACAGCAGTAACACCGTTCGATATTCCTGACCGAGAGCTGTCGATTACGGAATTCGGTGCTGTGGGTGACGGAGTGACACTGTGTACCGAGGCTTTTGCAAAAGCTATTTCTCAACTGTCGAAGCAAGGCGGTGGCCGAGTGGTCGTCCCCGAAGGGGTGTGGCTCACGGGACCTATCGTCCTGAAAGACAATATTGAACTGCGTATAGAGCGCAACGCGCTGGTATGTTTCTCGCCCGACAAGCGTCTCTATCTTGATCTGAAGGCAAAGCCAGGCTCCAGGGTGCGTGCTTGCGTAGGTGCTTCGAAGCGTAAGAACATCGCCATCACCGGCGAAGGCATCTTAGACGGTGGCGGTCAGCAGTGGCGGCCCGTGAAGCGCAGCAAGATGAGCGATGTGGAGTGGAAGCAATATCTGGAGATGGGCGGTCAGGTCACGGAGAAAGGCGACCTGTGGTATCCCTGGCAACTGAAGAGCGGCTATCCCGACATTGCCGATACCCCAGTGAAACAAGAGTCGATGCGTAACGACCTGGTTCGGCTGACCGACTGCGAGAATGTGCTTGTAGAAGGTGTGACCATTCAGAACTCACCGCGTTTCCATCTGCACCCTTGCTATTGCAAGAACGTCATCATCGACGGTGTCACCGTGCGTTCGGAATGGAACGTGCAGAATGGCGACGGTATCGACCTGAGCGACTGCCAGCAGGCACTGATTGTCAACTGCACAGTCAGCGTGGGCGATGATGGTATCTGCCTGAAGAGCGGCAAGCCGTCGGCGGGTCGTACTTGTGGCTGCGACGATATCATTGTCGAGAATAATACGGTGAACCATGCCCATGGCGGTTTCGTCTTAGGCAGCGAGACGGCCAGCGGCATGCGTCGCGTGGTGGTTCGTCACAATATCTTCAGCGGTACCGATGTGGGTCTGCGCTTCAAAAGCTCTATTGAGCGTGGCGGCAAGACTGAACAGCTGTTTGTCAGCGATGTCATGATGAACGACATCAGCGGCGAGGCCATCTCGTTCCAGTGCGACTATGTCAACCGTCATGCAGGCGATGACGGCAAGACGCCCGTCTACACTGCCGAGCAGCGCCGTTGGGCACCTCAGTTCCAGGACATACATATCACCCGCGTCGTCTGTCGGGGTTGCAAGACGGCCGTCAAGGCCAGTGGTATTGAGGGACTCGATTGTGTCCGTGATATTGAAATAAGCAATAGCACCCTATTATATAATAAGGTAGGATTGGACATCAACGAGCAGACAGCACAGCTGAAACTGACCAATGTCCGTGTGCTGGAGAATAAGGCACAATAAACTGTGGGTGTCTCGCAATTCGAATCGAATTATCTCATACTTCGAATCAAATTATCTCATACTTTGAATCGAATTACGAGACACTTTGATTCGAATTATCTCGTAATTCGAATCGAATTGTCGCGTAATTTGAATTGAATTGCGAGATAAAACGATAGCTTTTGTCATGTCAGTAGAGACGTCACATGGTGGCGTCTCTACTTGATGATTGTGGCAGGTGAACCGATTGAAAGAACGTGCATTTCAAAAAGATGCTAACATATTAACCCCGGATGCTGAAAATCCAGTGTTTGTCTGGGTTTTCAGAGATTCGGAAGGCTCATCATGCTAACCCGATACTAACCTCATATTAACCCGTGAGGCTGTACCCTTACAAGGAAGATTGCGCTGCTGACAAGAGAATCTCTGAGAGCGTGGGATGGATATGCACCATGTCGCGCAGTTGGGCGACGGTGGTGTCACGGCATATCAGGACGCTGGTCTCCTGCACGATGTCAGCCGAATGTTCCCCGTAGGCATGACAGCCGATGATGCGCCCGGCGTCAGGCTCTGAGAACAGCTTGACCATACCATCTGTCTCGTTCATGGTCAGTGCCTTGCCATTGGCACGGTAGAAGGCCTTGCGGCATTCGTAAGACCTCGCCGACGGCGAACCGCCAGGAGCGTTGGCAGCCTTGAGCGCGTCTTCGCCGGGACCTACGCAAGCAGCTTCGGGGATGGTGAAGATGGCGGCAGGCATGATGTCGAAACGGATATGGTCTTTTTTGCCAAGAATCTGGTTGACGGCATGAATAGCCTGCATCTCGGCAGCATGAGCCAGCATTTGCAGGCCGTTCACATCGCCGATAGCATAACGTGTCGGAAAGGCACTGTCCGACGAGAAACCGTCGTGAACAGCGGTGGCACGAAAGTGATTGTCGACCGCGATGGAGCCGTTAGGAGCTAAGGCGATGCCTGCTGCCGCGAGATTCAGCCCCTCGGTGCGCGGCTTGCGTCCGGTAGCCATGAGAATGACATCTGCATCAATATCTTTCAGGTTCTGTACGGCAGTCTTCATCTTGAACGTGACGCCCCGCTTCTCTAATGTCTTGCGCAGTCGTTTGGCAATGTCGCTGTCGAGCGTGGGCAGACATTCCTTTAAATACTCTATGACCGTGACCTCCGTGCCGAAGCGGTTGAAGACAGAGGCAAACTCCATGCCGATGACGCCTGCGCCGATGATGGCAAGGCGCTTGGGCTGTTCTTTCAGTTGAAGAAGTCCCGTAGAGTCAACTACGCGCGGGTCGGTGTCAATGCCTTCGATGGGCAGCCATTTGGTTTCAGACCCCGTGGCAATGATGATGTTCTTAGCCGAGAGAGAACCGTAGGTTGTAGAACCGACGGTGTGTGCATCGACGAAAGCAGCCTTTTCGCGGACGAGGGTGATGTTAGGGTGGGCGAGGATGGCCTCTATGCCGCTGCGCAGCTGCTCGATCACCAAGGGCTGTCGCTCAACGGCTTCTGAAAACGATGCTGCATGCACGTAAGTCTTCGTGGGTATGCACCCCACGTTGAGACAGGTGCCTCCCACGTGACCGTCTTCGAAGATCATCACTTTCAGTCCGTTCTTGGCCGCATATTCAGCTGCGCGATAACCGCCAGGCCCGCCACCGATGATAATAAGATCAGTTTGCGTCATGGATCAGTTGTTTGTAAGTGACGATAGGATGCTTGGCGGCCAGCACGTCGTCGACACGGCCGATGGGGGTGTTGTGGGGTGCTGTTTTCACTAAGTCGGGATTTGTTTTCGCCTCTTCGGCTATCTTTCTCATCACGTCAATAAAGCCGTCGATGGTCTCCTTCGATTCGTTCTCCGTAGGTTCAATCATCAGGCTCTCATGGAAGAGCAAGGGGAAATAGATCGTGGGAGCATGGTAGCCATAGTCAAGCAGACGCTTGGCTACGTCCATCGTGGTGACATGTGTCGACCCGTCAGCACCCGCTGCTGTCTTATCCTTCAGTCCGTCGAAGACGAACTCATGCTTGCAAAGCCCTTCGATGGGCAGTTCGTAGACATCCTTCAGTTTCTCTTTGATGTAGTTGGCATTGAGCGTGGCCAACGGTCCTACCTCTTTGATATGCTCACGTCCGAGCGAAAGGATATAAGCGTATGCACGCATGGCTACGGCAAAGTTTCCGTGATAGGGCGACACCTCCGGGAAACAGTCTTCCAGTCCTTTTCTCACGCCTACAGGACCGGCACCGGGCCCGCCACCGCCGTGAGGCGTTGAGAACGTCTTGTGCAAGTTGATGTGCATCACGTCGAATCCCATGTCACCGGGCCGGCAGGCACCGAGCATCGGGTTGAGGTTAGCACCGTCGTAATACATCAAGCCGCCAGCCTCGTGAACCATCTTCTCTATGACCGGTATTTGCCGTTCGAAGAGACCGAGGGTGTTGGGGTTGGTCATCATCATGGCGGCAATCGAATGGCCGTTTGCGGCTAATATTTCCCCGAGGGCTTCTACATCGACGGTGCCGTCGGGCAGCGACTTCACTTCGACGATGTCCAATCCGCAGACAGCGGCAGAGGCTGGGTTGGTGCCGTGAGCCGAATCAGGAACGATGACCAGGCGGCGGGCATCGTCGCCACGCTGCTCGTGATACTTCCTGATGACCATCAGTCCCGTCAGTTCACCGTGTGCTCCGGCAAAGGGCTTCAGGGTGAAGGCATGCAGCCCCGTCAGTTCGCAGAGCGAGCGGCAGAGCAGGGTGCAGACAGCCTCTGCACCGCGTACCGTCTCCTGAGGCTGTAGAGGGTGGAGGTTAGCGAACTGGGGTAGGGCGGCTATCTCCTCATTCATCTTCGGGTTATACTTCATCGTGCAGGAGCCCAAAGGATAGAAGCCGTTGTCTATGCCGAAGTTGTCGGCCGATAGGTTTGTATAGTGGCGAACCACGGTCAGCTCGTCGCATTCCGGCAGTTCGGCAGGCCTTTCACGTTGCATGGCAGCGGGCAGTTCGTAATTGCCGAAGCGGTTCTTGGGAAGCGAATAGCCCCGACGGCCTTCTTGCGATAGCTCGAAAATGAGGTTCCCGTATAGTCTGTTGTTCATTGTTCTGTTGTTTTGTTATAAAGGCTATAGATGCTATAGAAACGATAGGCACTTCTATTTCAAATGAGTGATACCAGGCGTTCGATTTCTTCTTTTGTGCGCTTCTCTGTAACGGCAAACATGAGTTGGTTGTCGGCAATCTTGATGCCACCGAAGATTCCGTTCCGCGCGAGATGCTTTTGCAATGCATCTGCATCGCCGTCATAGCGAACCACAAACTCGTTGAAGAAGGGCTGGTCATAGACGAGCGTGAAACGCCCCGTAGCAATGAGCTTGTCGCACAGATAGTGAGCCCCGGCGTATGACAGCTGAGCAGCCTCTCGTAGTCCATGCTTGCCCATCAGGGCACAATAGACCGTGGCAAAGAGTGCCATCAGTGACTGATTCGAACAAATATTTGAGGTAGCCTTCTGACGGCGGATATGCTGTTCGCGAGCCTGCAAGGTCAGCACAAAGGCCCGTTGACCACGATTGTCCACCGTCTTGCCCACGATGCGTCCCGGCATCTTGCGAATCAGTTTCTCCGTACAGCACAGATAGCCCACGTAAGGACCTCCCCACTGCATGGGAATGCCTAACGACTGACCGTCGCCCACGGCAATGTCGGCTCCCCATTCGCCGGGAGTCTTCAATAAAGCCAGGTCGGCAATGATGCTGTTCATGATGAAAAGTGCCTTCTTCGCATGAATGGCCTCGGCAAAGCCAGTGTAGTCCTCGATGATGCCGAAGAAGTTAGGCTGTTGCACCAGTACGGCAGCGATGTCGTTTCCCCCGAGCAAACGAATCATTTCCTCACGGGAAGTGACACCCCTTTCCTGTGGAATCATCACAATATGGATGCCGTGGAAGTGGGCGTAGGTCTCGACAACGGCCAATGTCTTTGGGTCGAGCGTCTCTGATACCAGTACCGTGCGCTGCTTCTTGCCGGCAGCTACGGCCATCATCAAGGCTTCGGCAGTGGCGGTGGTGCCGTCATACATCGAGGCATTCGAGATGTCCATGCCCGTCAGTTCGGCCATCATCGACTGATATTCGAAGATGTAGTGGAGCGTGCCTTGCGAGATTTCAGCCTGATAGGGCGTATAGCTGGTCAGGAACTCCGAGCGGGAGAGCAGATTGGGAATGACCGATGGCGTGTAATGGTCGTAGACGCCAGCACCGGCAAAGCAGGTGAGCGGCAGGTTCTGTGAGCCTAACTGTTCGAAGAGTTGCCTTACTTCCAGTTCGCTCATCTCTGAAGGAAGCTGATAGTCGCCTCGGAAACGTATCTGCTCAGGCACGTCAGCGTAGAGCGCATCAATAGAATCGATGCCTATGGTGGAAAGCATCGCTTTCAGGTCGGCCTCGGTATGGGGAAAGTATTTGAACATGCTGTGAGTCCCCCTAACTTTGGTGGCTAATGAACTCCTCGTATGCCTCGGCATTCATCAGGTTGTCCAATTCAGTCTTGTCTGTCAGTTCAACCTTGATGATCCAGTTCTCCCAAGGATTTTGGTTGATCAGTTCCGGCTGGTCTTCCAAGGCTTCGTTCACTTCAACGACGGTTCCGCTGACGGGGGCTATCAGGTCGCTGGCAGCCTTCGTGCTCTCAACGGCTCCAAATTCCTCGCCTGCTTCCACCTCATCGTCCACTTCGGGCATGTCCA
>Ga0326511_10001944_pt1 | contig 16981 bp, 15 predicted proteins | sample 0_2496_0518_D_FD_203701 | JGI IMG/M metagenome (GOLD analysis project Ga0326511, IMG submission 203701) | Bovine rumen microbial communities from UC Davis, California, United States - 0_2496_0518 | ecosystem: Host-associated > Mammals > Digestive system > Stomach > Rumen | place: USA...
TTCACCAACCTGGCCAACGACCCGGCCGTGGAGCGTATCGCCACCCCCCGCATGGCGCTGACCGCCGCGGAGTATCTGGCCTTTGAGAAGGAGATGCAGGTGCTGGTCATCCTCACCGACATCACCAACTATGCCGAGGCCCTGCGTGAGGTGTCCGCCGCCAAGAAGGAGGTCCCCGGCCGCCGCGGCTATCCCGGCTATCTGTATACCGACCTGGCCACCCTGTACGAGCGGGCTGGCCGGAAGCTGGGCTGTAAGGGCTCCATCACCATGATCCCCATCCTGACGATGCCCGAGGACGACAAGACCCACCCCATCCCCGACCTGACCGGCTACATCACCGAGGGCCAGATCATCCTCAGCCGCGACCTGTACCGCAAGAACATCCTGCCCCCTGTGGACGTGCTGCCCAGCCTGAGCCGTCTGAAGGACAAGGGCGTGGGCGTGGGCAAGACCCGCGAAGATCACGCTCCCACCATGAACCAGCTCTTCGCCGCCTACGCCTCCGGCAAGGAGGCCAAGGAGCTGATGACCATCCTGGGCGAGGCCGCCCTGACGCCCACCGACCTGATCTATGCCCGTTTCGCCGACGAGTTCGAAAAGCGCTACGTGAACCAGGGCTTCGAGGAGAACCGCACCATCCAGCAGACGCTGGATCTGGGCTGGGAACTGTTGAGCATGCTGCCCCGGTCCGAGCTCAAGCGTATCAAGCCGGAGATGCTGGATAAGTATCTGCCCAAGAAAGACTGAGGTGGGCCATGGCAGGGAAAACCATCAACCCCACCCGCATGGAGCTGACCCGGCTGAAGGGCCGGCTGAAAACGGCGGTGCGGGGCCATAAGCTGCTGAAGGACAAGCGGGACGAGATGATGAAGCAGTTTCTGGAGATCGTCCGCAAGAACCGCGCCCTGCGCAAAAAAGTGGAGGAGGGCCTCAAGCAGGCCAACGCCGCCTTCACCGTGGCCTCCGCGGTCATGGGCCCGGAGATGCTGGAGCAGGCCCTGCTCTATCCCAAAGCCGGCGTGGAGCTGGACGTGAGCTTCCGCAACGTCATGTCCGTGAACGTGCCGGTGTACGACTTCCGCACCACCGGCGACGGCGCCGAGATCTATCCCTACGGCTTTGCCCAGACCAGCGGCGAGCTGGACGCGGCCCTGGAGGCCATGCAGAGCGTGTTCCGGGACATGCTGGAGCTGGCGGAGGTGGAGAAATCCATGCAGCTGCTGGCCCAGGAGATCGAGAAGACCCGCCGTCGGGTCAACGCCCTGGAGTACGTGGTCATCCCGGAGACCCAGCGGAACATCCGCTACATCTCCATGAAGCTGGACGAGAACGAGCGCGGCAACACCACCCGACTGATGAAGGTCAAGGACATGGTGCTGCAGGACGCCCATAACTTCCAGAACTGACCGAAAACGTGAAAAAAGACGCCCGAAACCGCCGGTTTCGGGTGTCTTTTCCTCTCCGCCCCTCTTTCGCCCCGACCGGATCGGTGGTATAATGGACGGGAAAAACGAAGGGAGTGGAGCCTGTGATCAAGAATCGGGACCTGGTGGAGCGCCTGACCGAGGGCAACCTCCGCTATCTCTCCGCCGCCGCGCCCTGCGGCGACGTGTCGCCGCGAGTTCGCCGTCTCACCGCCGAGGAGGGGCAGCACCCCTATGCCATCGTGGTGGCCTGCTCCGACTCCCGGGTGATCCCGGAGAGCATCTTCTCCGCCGGCATCGGCGAGCTGTTCGTCATCCGCGTGGCCGGCAACGTGCTGGATAACCACCAGTTGGGCAGCATCGAGTACGCCGCCGCCCACCTGCACTGCAAGCTGGTGCTGGTGCTGGGCCATACCCGCTGCGGGGCCGTGTCGGCGGCGCTGGAGGGGGGCGGCGACGGCTTCATCCGCTATATCACCGACGAGATCCTCTCCGCCATCGGGACCGAACGGGACCCGGACGCCGCCTGCTGTCTGAACGTCGGGCACGCAGTGGAAGTGATCCGCCGGGCTTTCGCCGACCATCCGGAGATCCCCACGGAGGACCTGGACGTGCTGGGCGCCGTGTACGACGTGGCCACCGGCGCCGTCCGCTGGCTGTAAAACGGATTCTGCAAAACGGGAGGTGGTCCCTGTGGGCCAGCGGATCCTGGGCGCGGTCATCCTGGCCGCCGGCGTCCTCTACGGAGCCACCATACTGCGCGGAGCGTACCGGGAGCGGGAGAGTCTCCGCTCCGGCCCGGCGATGGGACTGATCGCCGCGCTGGAGGCGGCGGTGTACTTCTGCGCCAGCATGGGCGTCTCAGATTTTCTCCTCAATACCATGATCGCCCAGCGCCTGCGCCTGACGAACGACAAGACCCTGCCCGGCACGGTGGTGGCCTGCTGCCTGACCCCGGGGGCGGTGACGGCTTTCTTCCTGCTCCGCAGCGAGAACCCGGTGGACCTTCTGACGGTGGTCCTGTGCGGCGCCATGGTGATGGCGGGCAGCATGACCGGCTCCCGTCTGGTGAGCCGCTTCGCGCCGCGGGTGGTGGAGACCGTCCGCCGCACGGCGCTGATCGTCTCCCTCCTGGTGCTGATCGGCAAGATCATCATCTCCGCCGGCCGGACGGGGGAGGCCATGGGCCTGCCCTCCTGGAAACTGGCGGTGGCGGCGGTGGTCTGTTTTGCCGCCGGGGCGCTGAATATGTTCGGTATCCCCATGAAGCCCACCTGGACGGCCATGTTCCTGGCATTCGGCATGAGCCCCCTGGCTACCCTGACTACCGTGCTGGTGCTGGGGGCGCTGAGCCCCTTCTCCGGCGGCCTGGAGGTGGTGCGCCGGGGCAACTACAACCGGAAGATGGCCGTGTGCGGCACCCTGGCCGGGTCAGTGGGCGCCATATTGGGGGTGCTGCTGGCGGTATCGCTGCCGGCGGCCCTGTTGAACGTACTGCTGATCGTGGTGATGCTCCTGGCCATCATCACCGCCTTCCGCCGCTGAGAAAGGAGCAAGATCCCGTGACAAAAGTCGCCATTCTGGAATCCCTGGGCGTGAGCGCCGAAGAGCTGTCCGCCCTGAAGAAACCCCTGGAGGCCCGGGGCGTGGTCTTTGCCGACTATCCCCGCACCGCCGACGCCGACCTGCTGGCCGAGGAGGCCGCCGACGCCGACGCGGTCATCATCGCCAATATGCCCCTTAGCGACGCCGTGATCCGCCGCTGCGAAAAGCTCCGGTTCATCGACGTGGCATTCACCGGCGTGGACCATGTAGGCCTGACCGCTGCCCGGGAGAAGGGCGTCATCGTCAGCAACGCCTCCGGCTACTCCAACGAGGCGGTGGCCGAGCTGGTGCTGGGCATGGCCCTGTCCCTGATGCGCAACGTCCCGCAGGTCCAGGAGCGCTGCCGCGCCGGATCGACCAAGGAGGGCCTGGTGGGCGGCGAGCTGAAGGGGAAGACCGTGGGCATCATCGGCTACGGCCGCATCGGCCGCCGTACCGGCGAGTTGTTCCATGCCTTTGGTTGCTCCGTCCTGGCCCACAGCCGCCATCTCAAGGACGACGCCCCCGACTACGTGGAGCAGGTCCCCCGGGAGGAGCTACTGCGCCGGTCGGATATCGTGGTGCTCCATTGTCCCCTCAACGACTCCACCCGGGGTATGATCGACGCTGCGGCCCTGTCCCAGATGAAGCCCACCGCGTTTCTCATCAACGTGGCCCGGGGACCGGTGGTGGTGGAGGCGGATCTGGTCCGCGCCCTGGAGGCCGGGACCATCGCCGGCGCCGGCGTGGACGTGTTCGACGTGGAGCCGCCCCTGCCGCCTCAGACGCCGCTGCTTCGGGCGCCCCGCACCCTCCTGACGCCCCACGTGGCATTCGCCACGGCGGAGTCCATGTCCCTCCGGGCAGGGATCGTCTTCGACAATCTCCGCGCCTGGCTGGACGGCGCGCCGCAGAACGTGGTCCTGTAAGCGCCAAATCAACAGAAAACGGACGGAGCAGATCTCCTGCTCCGTCCGTGCTTTTTTATGATTTTTATTCTGCCAGAGCTTTGACAGCCCAGTCCGGGTCCTTCAGCATGGCCCGGCCCACACCGATGAGATCGGCAGCGCCTTGCCGCAGGAGGTCCTCGGCTTGGGCGGCGGTTGTGACGCCGCCGGTCAGCAGCACGGGAACGGACGCGCCCGCTTTAGCTGCCGTGCTCAGCTCGGAGAACCAGCCGGGCCGGGTCACACCGGGGATGACGTAGCTGTTCAGCCCGCCGGAGATGTCCAGCAGATCCGCCCCCGCTTCTTGGAAGATCCGGCAGGCCGCCGGGATGTCGGCGATCTCACTGCCGCCCTCGCGGTAGTCGCATGCGCCGAACCGGATGGCGATGGGGTAATCCCCACCCACGGCCTCCCGCACCGCCCGCAGGATCTCCGCGTGGAGCCGGGTCCTGCCGGCCAGAGTGCTGCCGGTGTAGTCGTCCCGGCGAAGATTGGTCAGGGGAGAGTAGAACTGATTGAGCAGGTACCCGTGGGCGCTGTGGATCTCCACACCGTCAAAGCCTGCTTCCCTTGCCCGTACCGCCGCGGCCGCGAAGGCCCGGCGCACCCGGTCGATATCCTCCACCGTCATGGGTTCAGAGGAGTTGCCGCCCTCGCGAGCCGGGATGCCGCTGGGGCTGATGGCCGGCAAGCCGGAGTCGTGGGCCTGGGACCCTGCGTGGCTGAGCTGAGCGAAGATAGCGGCTCCTCGCCGGTGTACCGCTTCCGCCAGCGCCGCATAGGCCGGGATCACGGCGTCGTCGGCCATGGACAGTTGGGTCCCCCGGGCCATGCCCTCCGGGGACACGTACTCGTGCTCCAGGATGATCAGCCCCGTGGCGCCGGCCCGGGCGGCGTAGTAGTCGGCCAGGGGCGCGTCCGGCATGCCCCGGTCGGCCCGACCGGTGGCCATGGGCGGCATGACGATCCGGTTGCGAAGCCGCAGCCGGTTGATGACAATAGGCTCTTTCAGCATGAGGATACCTCCCTGCAAAAAGTGTTCTGGTTCAGTCGTCAAGGGTCAGGAGCATCCCGATATGGGGAATGCCATCCTCCAGGAACTCCTCGGAGACCTGGCGGAAGCCCTGCTTTTCATAGAGGGACCGGGCGTAGACTTGGGCCTCCAGATAGATCCTGTCGGCACCGAAATGCTCCCGGGCCACCCGGATGCCCTCCCGCAGGACCCGGGTGCCCAGACCCTGCCGCCGCCGCACGGCGATGACGCGGCCGATGGCGGTGTACTCCTGGGTGACACCCCGGTCCATGACCCGCAGATAGGCTAGGATGCCTGTCTCGCCCCGGACCCACACATGGACGGCGGCCTGATCCCGCCCGTCCAGATCTTGGTAAACGCAGTTCTGCTCCACCACGAAGACCTCCGCGCGCAGCCGCAGGATGTCATAGAGCTCGTCCGTGGTCAGCTCTGCGAAGCGCTTGATCACCGTTTCCATGGTCCGCCTCCTCTCATGTCTCGAGTATACCGCCGTTCCACCCATCCGTCAAAGGAAATCCACTGAAAGTGTAGGAATTTGGCGGTTTTGAGGAAAGACGAGGGAGAAAAAACGTGTTATAATACCATTAATGACCGGGGGGGGAGGAGGAAGAGCGGATGAAGAGCGGAAAGCCCGGCGAGGGGATGGGAGCCCTGTACGTGATCCTGTCCGCCGTCCTCTTCGGTACCATGCCCCTCCTGACTAAGACCGCCTATGCTTACGGCGGCAACACCTATACCGTGGCCTTCGGCCGGTTCGTCTTCGGCACCGCGACCACCGCTGTGATCGTGGCCCTGTCGCCGAAGCTGACCTTCCGCATCACCCGCCGGGATCTCCGGCAGCTGCTGGTGGTGTCCTTCTTCAGCGCGGTGACCCCGCTGCTGCTCTACGGGTCCTACCGCTATATGGACTCCGGCCTGTGCACCACCCTCCACTTCACCTATCCGGTCACGGTGATGGTGCTGGGAGCCCTGTTTTTCCGTACACCCCTGCAGCGGCGGCAGGTGCTGTGTCTGGCCATCTGTGCCGCCGGCATCATCTGCTTCTATCGCCCCGGCCAGACCGGGGACGTGAAGGGCATGATCATCGCGGTCCTGTCCGGCGTGACATTCGCTCTGTATATCCTGACCCTGGGCAGGAGCAACCTGAACCACCAGCCCATGCTGACGGTGTCCTTCTGGATCTCCCTGCTCTGCTCGGCGGAGATCGGGATCTTTTCCGCCCTCACCGGCAACCTCCACCTTGCCCTGCCCTGGCAAGCTTGGGCGGCGGTGGCCGTGCTGGGCGTCTGCGTGGCGGCCCTGGCCCAGGTGCTGTTCCAGACGGGCGTCTTTCTCTGCGGCGAGGTAAAGGCGTCCCTGCTGAGCACGTTCGAGCCTCTTACCAGCGTGGTCATCGGCATCCTGGTGTTCCGGGAGGAGGTCACTGCCCGCGCCGTGGTGGGCGTGGTGCTGATCCTGCTGGCGGCATCGCTTCTGGTGGTAAAGTCCGGCGGGAAAGATGGCGCGGATTGAATCAAACCAAAACGGTGGCGATACCCGGTGCGGGTGCCTCGCACCGGGTATTTTACGGCCGGAATGCCCCTGTGCGCCGGCGTTATTACGAAAAAAGGATGTGACGACGAGATGAGAGAGGATCTGCTGCGGGCTTACCGGGAGCGGCTCACCACGGCGGCGGAGGCTGTCAAATGCGTCAGGAGCGGGGACAACGTGTTCATCGGTACCTGCTCCAGCGCCGCCGGCGACCTGTGCGACGCACTGGCCGACCGGAAAGACGAGCTCCGGGACATCACCGTCAGTTGCTCCCTGGTGCTCAAGCCCCTGCGCCTTCTGCAGGGGGAGATCGAGGGCTTCCGGCTGAACACGTTTTTTGTGGGTCCCCAGGAGCGGGCCGCCATCGACCGGGGGCAAGGGGACTTCACCAGCGTCCACCTGCGGGAGATCCCCATCTGGTGCCATGAGACCAGCGTGCCCGACGTGGCCTTCCTGGAGGTGTCGCCTCCCGATGAGAACGGCTACATGAGCTTCAGCTCGTCCGGTGTGATCCTCCACCGCTTCATGGCAGACGAGGCCAAAACGGTGATCCTGGAGGTGAACCGCCGGGCCCCTTACGTCTATGGCGAGAAGAACCTGATCCACGTGACCGAGGCCGACGCCATCGTGGAGTCGGACCGGCCCCTGGGCGAGAACCGGGTCCGGGAGGCGGATGAAACGGTGCAGCAGATCTCCCGGATCATCTTGGAGCAGATCCCTGACGGAGCCTGTATCCAGTTGGGTATCGGCAACGTTGCCACCGCCGTGGGCTACGGCCTCTTTGACCGGAACGACCTGGGCATTCACTCCGAGCTGATGAGCGACCCGCTGATGGAACTCATGAAACGGGGAGTGGCCACCAACCGGCGCAAGACCCTGCTGCCGGGCAAGACGGTGGTGGGCTTCTCCTCCGGCAGCGAGGAACTGTACCGCTTCCTGGACCACAACGAGCAGATGTACTACCTGCCTTTCCCCATGATCAACGACATGACCCTCATCGGCCGGAACGATGACATGATCTCCATTAACACCGGCATGTCCGCCGATCTCTATGGTGCCATCAGCGCCGACAACATTACCGGGCGTCAGTATAGCGGAGTGGGCGGCCAGCTGGACTACGTCCGTGGTGCCCAGATGTCCCGCCGGGGCAAGTCCATCATCGCCATGACCTCCACCTTCGTGGACCGCAAGGGTGTCCGCCACAGCCGTATCGTGCCCTACTTCCCACCCTTCACGGCGGTGACCACCCCCCGCTCCGACACCCAGTATTTGGTCACGGAGTATGGCTGCGTCAACCTCAAGCCCCTGCTGATGCGCGACCGGATCCGGGCCGTCATCTCCCTGGCCCACCCGGATTACCGGGAGGAGCTAACCGACCGGGCGAGAGAGGCCGGCCTCCTCTGAGGCGGCACCCCGGACCCAATCGGAAACATCAAAAAAACCGAAAACCCGCATGAAACCGAAGGTTTCATGCGGGTTTTCTTCATGATTTCTTTAGCTTTTCTGCGCTTATTTGTCGCTCTTTTCCTCGTTGGGATAGGGCTCCAGGAAGGCGTGGAAGTGGCGCATGGGCAGATTGTGGCCCCAGACGATACGCATATTGGGGATGGACTCCCGGTCCTCGTAGAGGGCCTTCACCGCAGCGATGACGTAGTCCATGTGCTCCTGGTTGAGCTGGCTGCGATTCACCGCGAAGCGCACCACATTGCACAACTCCGCCTGCTGCTCGGGGGTCTTCAGGTCATACTCCATGGAGTAGTCGCCCAACTCGGAGACCCGGATACCGTAGCGCCGGATCAGTTCCAGGGAGAAGCCCTGGCCGGCAAAGGTCTCGTGGCCCCGCTTACCGTCGAAGAACTGTGTCATGTCGATGTACACGCCGTGGCCGCCGGCGGGCAGGATGACGCCCTTGACGCCGGCCTTGTAGAAGCCCTGGGCCAGATACTCGCACTGCTTGACCCGGTTCTCCTGGTAGTTGAAGTCGCACTCCTCATAGAGACCGGCGGCCAGAGCCATGATGTCGCGGCCAGACATGCCGCCGTAGGAGTCGTTGCCGTAGCAGGAGATCTGCTTGACCTTCAGCAGTACGCCCACGTCGGTCTTGACGGTGCCGTCGGGGTTGAAGTCGGAGAACTTGCGCCAGAAGCGGCCTCTGTCCCGGAAGGCCAGCATGCCGCCCATGTTGGCGTGGCCGTTCTTCTTGGCGGACATGGTGAAGCCGTCGCAGTAGGAGAACATCTCCGTGGCGATCTCGGCGATGGACTTGTCGGCGTAGCCCTCCTCATTGACCTTGATGAAGTAGCAGTTCTCCGCCCAGCGGGCCACGTCGAACATGAAGGGAATATCGTACTTCTCGGCGATCTTGGCGGTCTCACGGATGGAGCGCATGGACACGGCCTGACCGCAGACGGTGTTGTTGGTGATGGTGGTGTAGATGAGGGGCACGTTCTCCGGACCGACCTGCTGGATCAGCTGCTCCAGCTTCTCCACATCCATGTCGCCCTTGAAGGGGTTCTTCTCATAGACGCCGCCCTCGGGGACTTCGTACAGCAGCTCCTTGTTGTAGAGGTTGCGGGGGATGGAGCCCATCTGCTTGATGTTGCCCTCGGTGGTGTCGAAGTGGCCGTTGGAGGGGATGGTGAAGACCCTGCCGGGATAGCGCTGGGCCATGATCTTCTTGACCATCTCGAAGAGGACGGACTCGGCCGCCCGGCCCTGCTGGATGAGAAAGGCGTTGGGCCGCTCCAGCTGGGCGGCGCCTCCGTTGAACAGACCGCCCTCATACTCGCACAGGTACAGCTCGTCCATCAGACGGTCGATGTCCTTGCAGTCGGTGCGGATGAGGTCAATGGAACGCTTCCAGTTCTTCTCGCCGCCGCGCTCGAACACGTCGCGGAAGGCGTCCAGCAGCACGTAATAGCCCTTGTTGCGGCCGTAGGACTCGTCGCCCAGGAACATGGAGGCCCACTGGACGTCGGTCATGGCGGTGGTGCCGGAGTCGGAGAGCATATCCACGGTCAGCAGTCCGGCGGGGAAGGCGAACTCATTGTAGTGGGTGGCGCGCAGGGCGCGCTCCCGCTGGGCCATGGTCACCTCGGGGATGTTGCGGGTGACATAGGTGAGGGAACGGGGGGTCTTGACGGGAAGGGGATACTCGTGGGACATGATACAGTTTACCTCCATTGACTTTTGTATAGAGGATACCCCGGTCATCGCCGGGAGGCGACTGGCGGACAGTATCATTTTTTCGCGGACTCGCCGCGGGGATCACAGGGACTTGAGACCGTATTCCGCGGCCAGAGCCCGGAAGGCGGGCAGGCTGCGGAGGATCATATCGTAGTGGACGCAGGTGCTCAGCCGGACGAAGCCGGGGCAGCCGAAATCGTCCGCCGGGACCAGCAGCAGGTCGTGGGCCTTGGCACGCTCGGAGAAGTTCAGGGAGTTGCCGTCGGGGGCCTCCACCAGCATATAAAAGGCACCCTTGGGCTTGATGCAGCGATAGCCCATGTCCGACAGATCCAGATACAGACGCAGACGGTTCCGGTCGTAGGAGGCCATGTCGGGCCGCAGCTTTGTGTTCAGGCCGATGACCCGCTGCATCAGGGACGGGGCGCACACGTGGCCCAAGGTGCGGGCGGCGCCGGCCGCGGCGGCGTAGAGATCGGCGCTGTCGGCGGCGCAGGGGGGCACGCAGATATAGCCGATACGCTCACCGGGCATGGACAGGGACTTGGAATAGGAATAGCAGATCACCGTGTTGGGATAGATAGCGGGGATATAGGGGGCGTCCTCCCCGTCGTAGGCCAGCTCGCGGTAGGGCTCGTCGGCGATGATGTAGATGGGATGGCCGTATTCTTCGCTCTTGCGCGTCAGCAGCCGGCCTAGTTTCTCCAGAGACTCCCGGCTGTAGACCACGCCGGCGGGATTGTTGGGAGAGTTGACGATGACGGCCTGGGTGTGGGGGGTGAGATAGGGCTCCACCTGGTCGGGGTGGAGAAGGAAGTCCCGGGTGTCCGCCGGGACCACCACCGGCTTCATGCCGTTGGCGGAGGTGAAGACGGGGTACTCGGCAAAATAGGGGGCCAGCAGAATAACCTCTGCATCCTCCACCGCCAGGGCCCGGAACACGGAGATGAGGGCCGGGGCGGCGCCGCAGGTGAAGAAGATGTTCTCCGCCCGGATATCGTCATTGGTGCGGCGGCGCAGATCCGCCGCCACCGCCTCCCGGGCATCCCGGTCACCGCTGGCGGTGGTATAGCCGTGGAGGGCCAGGGGCTCCATGTTCAGCAGCTCCCGGATGGTATCGGCGATCTCCGGAGGCGTGGGAACGGAGGGATTGCCCAGGGAGTAATCGTAGACGTGTTCTTTTCCCACAATGGCCGCACGCTGGAGGCCGAACTCATAGAGAGCGCGGATGCAGCTCTTGGTGCGGCCGTAGCGAAGCATTTCGGAATTGATCATTGGAGCTCCTCCTTTTCGGGAATGTGATAGATCCGGGCGCCCTCCCGGCCGGTGAGGATCCGCAGACCGCCCTGAGCCAGGGCCTCCATCTCGTTTTCGCCGGGGAGGACGCAGACGGGGGCGATGAACCTGACGTAGTCGGTGACCCGGTCGGTGAGCACCTTGGAGTAGGCCAGACCGCCGGTGAGGATGATGGCGTCGCACTCGCCCTTCAGGACGATGGACAGCAGGCCGATGGTCTTGGCGATCTGATAGGCCTGAGCCTGGAACACCAGATCGGCGTGGCTGTCTCCGTCGGCAATCATCTTCTCCACCACTCGGCAGTCGCTGGTCCCCAGATGGGCGAGCATGCCGCCCTTGCCCCGGACCTTCTTCTTCATCTCGGCCTTGGTATACTTGCCGGAGTAGCACAGGTCGATGAGAGGCAGCATGGGCACGGTGCCGGAGCGCTCCGGAGAGAACTGAGCGTCGTCATCGCCCACGGAGTCCACGATGCGGCCGTGGTCATGGACGCTGGCGGATACGCCGCCGCCCAGGTGGGCCACGATCAGGTTGAGGCTTTCGTAGGGGACGCCCCGCTCCCGGGCATAACGGATGGCCATGGCCCGGCTGTTGAGCACGTGGCAGAAGCTGCGGCGGGGGATCTCCGGGATGCCTGTGATCCGGGCTACCGGGCTCAGCTCACCGGAGGTGACGGCATCGTAGATATAGGCGGGGACGCCGTACTCGTCGGCGACGGCGCGGGCCAGCAGGCCGCCCAGGTTGGAGGCGTGAGGTTGGCTCAGCTCGTCGCTGACCAGAGCGTGGCACAGGGCGTCATCCACCAGGTAGCCGCCGGTCTTCAGACCGAAGACCAGGCCGCCCCGGCCCATGACGGCGGACAGATCCCGCCCGTCGATGTGGTTGCGCTCCATGAAGTCCCGGATGAGGCCCAGCCGGTAGGGGACCTGATCGGCGATATGCTCGTACTGCTGCAGGTCCTGGGCGCTGTGGGTGACACTCTCCTGGAGCACCTTTTCCTCGTCCCGGTACAGGGCCAGCTTGGTACTGGTGGAGCCGGGGTTGATGATCAGCTGCAGATAGGACATAGATCCTCCTCGCCGTTACCGGCAGATGGCGGCGCAAGCCATGAGGGAATAATACTTCTCCTCAAAGCTGGCGCTGCGAGAGTTGAGGGCGATGGGGCATTTGGCGCCGGTGACGACGCCAACCATCCGGGTGCCGCCGAAGAGCAGCAGGCCCTTGACGAAGATGTTGCCCACGGCCATGTAGGGCACCAGCAGGATATCGGTGTTGCCGCTGACGGGACTGTCATAGTGCTTGATCTCACAGGAGGCCTTGTCCATGGCCAGGTCCAGGGAGATGGGACCCTCCACGGCGCATTCGCCGAACTCGCCGGCCAGGGCGGCCTCCTTCAGGGCGGCGGCGTCCACCGTCTCCTGTATCTTGGGACTGACGGTCTCGGCGGCGCAGACGGCGGCCACCAGGGGCTTCTCGTAGCCCAGAGCCCGGAAGGCCTCCACCGCGTTGCGGAGGATGCCCTTCTTCTGCTCCAGATCCGGGTGGGGGATCATGCCGCCATCGGCCACGCCCAGCAGCTTGTGGTAGCCGGGGATCTCGATGATGGCGGTGTGGGAGATGATGCCGCCGGTGCCGATGCCGGTCTGCTTGTTGACCACCGCCTTCAGGATGGTGGAAGTCTGCATGAAGCCCTTCTGCAGGAAATCGGCCTTGTTCTCCCGGATCAGCGCCACGGCAATGCGCGCGCACTCCTCGTCAGTGTCGGCGTCGATGATGGTATCGGGGTCGATGGTGTGGCCCAATTCGGCACCGATGCGGATGATCTCATCTTTGTGTCCCACCAGAATATAGCGGAGGATGCCCTCGGAGGCGGCGTGGAGTACCGCCTCCAGGGTGTGGGCATCGTGGGCGCAGGCCACGGCCACGGTCTTGGGTTCGCCGGACTGCACGTAGTCCCGCAGGGCCTGAAAGTCTTTCAGCATGGGCTCAGCCCTCCACCGCGTCATAGCCGGCGCGATAGGCCCGGAGGTTCAGATCCCGGAACTTGGGGGGGACCGTGTCGGCGATGACGGACTCCCAGTCCACCACGTCCTCCATGTGCAGGGCCTTGACCATGCTGCCGAAGAGGACGATGTTCATGCACTTGGCGCTGCCCAGGCTGTGGGCGATCTCCTCGGCCTTCAGCACGTGGCAGCGGAAGTGCTTCTCCATGGCCTCCAGACAGCCGGCGGGATACTGGGCTAGGCCCGCGGCGATGCTGGAGGAGGCCATCTCATAGTCGTTGATGACGGCCACGCCGTCGGGTTTGAGGTAGTCGGCATAGCGGACAGCCTCCATCTTCTCAAAGGCTACCACGATGTCCGCCGCGCCCTTGCCGATGACGGGGGAGTTGACCTTCTCGCCCCAGTGGACCTGGGTGGAGACGCTGCCGCCCCGCTGGCTCATGCCATGGACCTCGGACATTTTCACATCGTAACCGGCCCGCATGAGGCCGTTGACCAGTACCTTCGCGGTGAGGATGGCGCCCTGACCGCCCACGCCCACCAGCAGCGCGCTCTTATTGTTCGTCATGGCTTTACTTCTCCTCTCTGGTGATGGCCCCCATGGGGCAGACCTGGGCGCAGACCGTGCAGCCTACGCACTGATCCCGGTCGATCCGGGCCTTCTTGTTCTCCACCAGCACGGCGGGGCAGCCCACGCCGAGGCACCGCTTGCAGCCGATGCACTTATCGGTATCCACCGTACACTTGCCGATGTCGTGCTTGATGCGCTTGATGAGCAGGCAGGGACGGCGTGCGATGATGGCCGCCGGAACGGCGGAGGCCAAGGCGTCCTCCACCGCCTGCTCCATGGCCTTCAGGTCCTGGGGATCCACGATGATCACGTTCTGATAGCCGTAGGAGCGGAGAATGTCCTCGATCTTCAGGCTCTCGGCTATGTCGCCCTGGAGGGTGAAGCCGCTGCCGGGGTTGTCCTGATGGCCGGTCATGCCGGTGATGGAGTTATCGAGCACGACGGGGATCACGTTGCCCTTGTTGTAGATGATTTCCGCGGCGCCGGTCATGCCGCTGTGGAAGAAGGTGGAGTCGCCCATGACGCCGAAAACCTTCTTGTCCGTCACGCCGGACATCTCGAAGGCCTTGGCCATTCCCATGGCCACGGTGAAGCCGCCGCCCATGCAGACGCAGCTGTCCAGTGCGCTCAGGGGAGCGGAGCCGCCCAAGGTGTAGCAACCGATGTCGCCGGCCACCACGAAGTCCTTGTGGCGGGACATGGTGTAGAAGAAGCCGCGGTGGGGGCAACCGGGGCACAGGGCAGGAGGACGGGACACGGCGGAGACGCCCAGGTCGGCGGGGGCAGGCTTTTCACCGAAGACGCGCTCGCGAATCAGCTGGGGGTTGAGCTCATAGAGCTTTCCCGTCAGCTCCTTACCCACACACTCGATGCCGGCGGCACGGATCTGGGACTCCATGTAGTCCTCCAACTCCTCGATAACATAGAGCTTGTCCACCTTGGCGGCGAAATCGCGGATGAGGGACATGGGCAGGGGATGGGTGATGCCCAGCTTCAGGAAGGAGGTGCCCTCCGGGAAGGCATCCCTAGCGTACTGATAAGCGATGGAGGCGGTGACGACGCCGATCTTGGTGTCGTTGAGCTCCACCCGGTTCAGAGGGCTGGTGCAGGCGTACTCCTCCAGCGCCGCCAGGTTCCGCTCCACCTTGGGGTGGTTGGCCATGGCATTGGCGGGGGTGGAGATGTTCTTACGGGTATTACGGACATAGGGGACGGCGGGGTGCTCCACACGCTCGCCGAAGGTGACCAGGCTCTTGGAGTGGGCCACCCGGGTGGTGGTACGGAAGAGGACGGGCACATCGAACTTCTCGGAGATCTCGTAGGCAGCCTTCATGAAGTCCAGGCACTCCTGGGAGTCGGAGGGCTCCACCATTGCCAGCTTGGCCGCCCGGGCGTAGTAGCGGTTGTCCTGCTCGTTCTGAGACGAGTGCATGCTGGGATCGTCCGCTGAGACGATGACGAAGCCGCCGCCCACGCCGTTGTAGGCTGCGGTGAAGATGGGATCCGCTGCCACGTTGACGCCCACGTGCTTCATGGCGCACAGGCTGCGCACGCCGGCGATGCTGGCGCCGTAGGCCACCTCCGTGGCCACCTTCTCGTTGGGGGCCCACTCGCAGTACAGGTCAGCCCGGTACTGGGGCAGGGACTCGAAGATCTCCGTACTGGGGGTGCCGGGATAGGCCGAGCACACCTTCACGCCGGCCTCATAGGCGCCCCGGGCAATGGCCTCGTTGCCGGAAAGCAGATGTCGATCCAAAATGAAAGACCACCTTTCTATGTATCTCGTATTGAGATCAATTACACTCACAGATATATCTATTTTATACAAAAAAGGGGGTGGTGTAAATATGAAAACTGGAAATAGTGAAAATATGGTAGCGCTTTACACTGCCCTCGCTTTACACTGCGAGAGAGGACGGGACAAAAAGAAGCACCCGGGGACAGGCCCCGGGCGCCCTTCGGACAGGGAGTCAGTTGCCGGCCAGCAGGGCCTCCACGGCGGAGCGGTCCGGCATGGCAGGGATGGCGCCGCGTTTGGTGGTGACCAGGTAGGCGGCGGCGTTGGCGAAGCGGAGCATCCGGCGCAGGGCAGCCTCGTCCAGCCGCGCCAGGTCGGAGGGGGTATAGAGATGCTGCTCCAACAGGAAGTTGAGCACCGAGGCGCAGAAGGTGTCGCCGGCGCCGGTGGTGTCGACGACGCCGCCCCGGGAGACGGCCGGCTCGAAGACGAGGTCGGCAAAGCGGAGCCGGCTGCCGAGATCGGCGCAGGTGAGACCGGGCACCCAGGCATAGCTGCCCTTGGCGCCGGCAGTGATCAGGATCAGCCGGAGCTGAGGGGCCAGCTGGCTCAGGGCGAAGCATCCTTCGTCGATGGAGGCGCAGGAGGACAGGAAGTCCAGCTCGTTGTCGGCGATCTTCAGCACGTCGCACTGGCGGATGCCCCAGCGGATCCACTCCCGGGCGTCCTCCGGGTCGGACCATAGGGGCAGGCGCAGGTTGGGATCGAAGGAGAGGAGGGCGCCGTCCCGTCTGGCCTGCTCCAGGGCCATGATGGTGGCGCTGCGGCAGGGCTCGGCCGCCAGGGACAGGGTGCCGAAATGGAAAATATGGTAAAAGGGGCGGGACCGGAGGGGACTGCGGCGCAGATCCTCCGGGGTGAGCATCACGTCGGCCCCGGGCTTGCGGTAGAAGCTGAAGTCCCGGTCGCCGTCGGGCTTGTTGCTGACCAGGGCCAGAGTGGTGGGGATCTCCCGGTCGAAAAAGAGGCTGCCCGTGTCGATGTTCAGTTCGCGCAGGGTGTCGGCCAGCATGTGGCCGAAGCTGTCCTCACCCACCTTGCCGATGAAGGCGGTGCGCTTGCCCAGCTTGCTGAGCATGGCCAGCACGTTGGCGGGAGCGCCGCCGGGATTGGCCTCAAAGAGGGCGCGGCCCTGGGGGCTCAGTCCGCACTGGGTCATGTCCACCAGCAGCTCGCCCAGGGCAACCACGTCGATATAGTCCCGTTCGGTAATGATCATGTCTCTTTCCTCCGGTTGGATAGATGTTTGAGCTGGGCATAGATCCGCCCTTCGTGGAGCACCAGCACACCGTAGTCGGGTCGGGTACCGGAGACGGAGCCGGGGTTCATCAGGACGGGCAGGGAACAGTTTTCCAGATAGGGCAGGTGGGTGTGGCCGAAGAGGATTACCTGGGCCCCGGCCTCCGCCCCGGCGGCGCGCAGCGCCTCCAGGGAGGGATCATGCTTCACGTCGTATCGGTGGCCGTGGGCGGCAAAGAAAGTGACGCCCTCCACGGTGCAGGTGAGGCTCTGGGGCAGGGCGGAGCGCAGGTCGCAGTTGCCCCGGACGGCGTGGACGATCAGGCCCGGGTATCGACGCCGCACCGGCTGCAGGTCGTTGGCCCCG
>Ga0326511_10001945_pt1 | contig 16980 bp, 22 predicted proteins | sample 0_2496_0518_D_FD_203701 | JGI IMG/M metagenome (GOLD analysis project Ga0326511, IMG submission 203701) | Bovine rumen microbial communities from UC Davis, California, United States - 0_2496_0518 | ecosystem: Host-associated > Mammals > Digestive system > Stomach > Rumen | place: USA...
TACCGTGGGCGTACTCAAAGACTTACAGCTTGACTGCGTTCTGCTCCCCTACCAGAGAGGGGCGAGAAAGGGACATAAGTCACAGTCTCAAAATGCAAAAGCTAAATCTGCGGAAAAAAGTTCAGAGCTTTTAAATGCGTTTGACTGCGTAAATGTAGACGGGAATGTCGATATTCAGGACATGGCGGAATACCTCGGAATAAGTGAAAAGACCGTCCGCAGGCGTATAAAAGGCGGTTCAGCACTGGTAATCGAAAACAACAAAATCAAACGCAGTACACAATAAAATCTCAGGGACAAAATCAGGGACAGGTGGCTATATAATATATAAAAAAATATTGTCCCTGACAGTGACAAGTGAAAAGAACCAACAAGTGGCTTTAAAGCCAGCCACTTGTCGGTTGTACTTATTCACAAGGGCGGAGGAAAAAGAATGAGAAAGATAAGTTTTGAAGCTATGCACAGAATGTGCAGTATAATCGAAAAGTTTACGGAACTGGAAGAAGAAGTTCAGAAACTTTCAAAGGAAGATTTTCAACTGCTTATAGACGTACTTGGCTTTGTAGCAGAAAACATTAAAAAAGACAAGGACTTTGTGGCAAAAAATATCAAAAAGGAGAGTCAAAAAAATGACTGAATTTTTTATGGACATGATACCCCCTACCGCTACCCGCCAGCAACAGGGTCACACGGTAGACAAGAAAGGTGTACACCACTTCTACAAGAGGGGAAACGGTAAGGCAGAGGCAAAGCTCACCGCCTACCTTTCAAAGCACATTCCTGAAAAGCCATTCGGAAGTGCAGTACAGTTAATAGTGAAGTGGTGCTACCCGTTAAGGGCAAAGCACCATAACGGTGAACCTTACACGAACAAGCCTGATGCGGACAACCTCTGCAAGTCACTGCTTGACATCATGACTAAGCTGAACTACTGGAACGATGACAAGCAGGTGTACAGTTTGGTGTGTGAAAAGTTCTGGGCGGAACGTCCGGGAGTGTATATAAAAATATCTGAAACGGAGGATTTAACATGACACCTTTTGACTGGTTTATGGGCGGTATGATGTGGGGTATGCTCCTCAGTGCGGTACTCTTTGTAATCGTCTACTATATTGAGAACGGAGGTGATGACAGTGACGAGTGAAACAGTGAGAAGTCCTTGCCTCGACTACTGCATACTTAATGTACTGACAGGCGGTCTTGTCTGTGATGAGTATCTGCATATCAGAGTATTCCACGGCTACGCAAGTGCTTACAGCTTCTTCGGCAGGCACGGACTTAATAACACTTACAAAATAATCAGGAGGTATTGAAAATGGACGTTAAACACTGGCTCAACCGTGCGTTCTACGCAGACAAAAAGGTAAAGGCTCTTGACCTGCTCACTAAGCAGTACCGTGAACGTGCTGAGGGTCTTAACGGCAAGCCAAAAAGTGACAGGGTAAAGTCCGACAGTACCGCAAACAGTACTGAAACTTCACTTCTAAGACTTGCCGAAATGACTGAAAATCTTGAACATCAGAAAGCGGAACTCATGCAGATAAGTGACGAGATTCAGAGTGCTATTTCACAGCTCCACGACAACGACCTCGAAACTGTTCTTATTCACCGTTATCTGCTCTTTCACACTATCGAACAGACTGCCGAATTTATGAATTACAGTACCGAAACTGTAAGAAGAAAAACTAACAAAGCTATTGCAAAGATGTGTGAAAATGTGCTTGAATGTGGTAATTGAAAGTGATACAATAAAATCATAAAAAAAGTCGCCATAGGTATACATACCTTATATTTTGAGAACCGTTCCAACAGGGGCGGTTTTCGTCTTTATTACGTCAATACGGGGGGATAGTACCCCCTTTGACCTCAACGGGCGGACTACCCTGTCACTGCTCAAATTTCTCGCAGGAGGTGAAATTTTGTACGGAAAAGAGTACCTGAAAAATAAGCTGTCACAAAAAAAGGTGCGGATTAATGCCCGTTACCGCTACTATGATATGAAGAATCATGTTGAACAGGCAGGAAAGATGATGCCCGACGAGTTCAGGTGGATTTCACAGTCGCTCGGCTGGTGTGCAAAAGCTGTTGACTCTCTTTCCGACCGAATTGTATTCGACTGTTTCGACCGTGACAGCTACGAACTAAATGAAATTTACAGTCTGAACAATCCCGATATACTGCATGATTCTGCGGTTCTTTCCGCACTGATTTCATCGTGCAGTTTTATTTATATCGGAATTGATGAGAATAATTACCCGAAATTGCAGGTCATTGACGGCGGAAATGCTACGGGAGACATAGACACGGCAACAAATATGCTGACAGAGGGGTATGCGGTTATCGAACGTGACAAGCACGGAAATCCAACTCTCGAAGCGTACTTCCAGCCTTTCAGAACGGAGTATTTCAGCGGTGGAAAGACTGTGCAGATTTTTGAACATAAAGCACCGTATGCACTGCTTGTCCCTGTGATTTTCCGACCCGACGCAAAAAGACCGTTCGGTCACAGCAGAATTTCCCGTACCTGCATGAATGTCACACAGGCGGTACTAAGAACTATGCAGAGAATGGAAGTTTCAGCGGAGTTTTACAGCGTTCCGCAAAAGTATGTTCTCGGACTTTCGGAAAGTTCGGAATTTAACGGAAAACGTGCTTTATACTCAAATTTCCTCTCGTTTACCAAAGATGAAGAAGGTGACAAGCCTGTTCTCGGACAGTTCAGTCAGCAGTCAATGTCACCATATTCCGAACAGCTCCGCACACTTGCAAGCATTTTCGCAGGTGAAACGGGTCTTACTCTCGACGACCTCGGCTTTGCTACGGCAAACCCTGCAAGCTGTGACGCTATCCGTGCAAGTCACGAAAATCTGCGTCTTACCGCAAAAAAAGCACAGAGAAGTTTCGGAACGGGTTTCCTCAATGCAGGGTACTTGTCAGCCTGTGTGCGTGACGGTTTTGAGTACCAGAGGAAGGCTTTTGTGCAGACAAGGTGCATATGGAATCCTGTATTTGAACCTGATGCAACGGCTCTGAGCGGTATCGGTGACGCAATTCTGAAAATCAATCAGGCTTGCCCTGACTTCCTCGGTACAAAAAATCTGAAACAGCTTACGGGCTTGGAGGGTGAAAATGACGGTTGACGACTTCCTTAAACTGGTAAAAAGTGCAGACAGTGACAAAAGACTGAAAGGTCAGAAATTTTCCAGTTTTTCGGATAGTTTCAGGTACGCTGAAATGCGGTCTGAAATTATCGGTCAGCTTATGGAACAGAATATTCTTGACCTCGACGACCGTGAAACCGCCTGCCTGCTCACTCTCAAAGAACAGTACGCACCGATAAATTCGGTGTGCGGACAGGTTCAGCGGTCACTTGACAGGAAAACGGGTCTTAATCTTACCCCTCAAAAATCTGAATTTCCTCTTGAACGTGTTCAGACTCTGGCTCACTCCCTCACTGACCCCACTGTGCCTGATGAAACAATCCAAAGGCGTGCGAGGGCAGGAACGGAAACTATTATTCTCTCAATCCATGACGACTACATTGAGGAAAATACAAAATTTCGTACAAAAGCAGGAATTAAGTGCTACATAACACGCACTACGGACGGCAAGTGCTGTCCTTGGTGTACCTCAATTGCAGGTCGCTACGAGTACGGCAAAGAACCCTCTGACATTTACTGCCGTCACGATAACTGCACCTGTTTGGTAACTTTTGAAAACGGTCGTGAACGGCAGAGCGTTTGGAGTAAGCAGAGTTGGAGCGAAGAAAAAGAACGTGAGTACCTTAGAAAACTTGATGAGGAAAAGCGGAAAAAACGTGAGGCACTGAAACAGCGTAAAGAACTTGCAGGGCAGAAAAAGCCGACAGTCCTTTCAAGGCAACAGGCGGAATGGATTCAAGAGCAGAACCTAAACAGAGGATTGACAAACGGGGAGAATAGTGGTAAAATAAGCACAGGTGAACCGCTGAAAATAAGTATGCAGTTTTTTGCCAATAAAAATATTCCTAAAATGTCAGACAGAGAATTGAGAAAGTCTATCGAAACTTGGAAACAACGTGTGAATGAACATGAAGAATATATAAAAAATCCGTTGCCTCACTGTCCTGAATGGGAAAACTTTGACCCTCGCAGACAGCAGGGGTTAATTAAGCATTGGCAAAAAGAAATAAAGAATTTTAATAACGATATTCAAGAGGCAAGTGATGAACTTAAAAAACGAGGTGAATAGTATGCTGACCGAAAATGACAGACTTAAAGGTTTTATTAGCGATGTTTATTCTGAAATTCTGGAAAGATTTGAAGAAGCGGAAAAAGAAAGTGCCGAAAATCGCAGTGACTTGTTTAATTCAGGCAGGGCAGAGGCATATTTTGAAGTTAAAGACATTATCGAATCACGTCTTAAAAATTATTATATAGAAATTGATGAATAACTTAAACCGTCTGAATAAGGCGGTTTTCTTATGCCCGAAAAGAGGTGAAAGCATGGCAAAGCCAAACGTCCGACCCGACCACAACGGCACTCAGAGAGCCGTTTTTGAATCCAACAAAAAGAAAATTTACGCATCACAGACACACTGCGGAATCTGCGGAAAACCCGTTGACTTCTCGCTGAAATTTCCTCACCCCCTAAGCCCGTGCATTGACCACATTGTCCCCGTATCAAGGGGCGGAAATCCGTCCGACATAAGCAATCTGCAACTCGCCCACATGACCTGCAACAGACAGAAGTCCGACAAGCTGTCACCCGTTCAGACTGCCGAAATAAAAGTAATTTCAAACAGGATTCTTCCGCAGACGTTCGACTGGAAAAAATGAGATACGGCAGACAAACCCCCGTAAAATCGGTGGTTTTGCCTTATGAAAGGTCATACGGCACAGAGGCGGTACAGATTTACAACAGGTCGGGACGGACTTCAATGCCGTGGCAGGAACTTCTTGCGGAAGATATTCTTGCAGTAAACAGTGAAAACCTGTACGTCCACATGAAATACGGGTGGGCAGTCCCACGAAGAAACGGAAAATCCGAACTGCTCATAATGCGGTCAGTTTACGGCATTACTCACGGTGAAAGGGTACTCTATACCGCTCACCGCACTACTACTTCACACAATGCGTGGGAAAAGTGTATTGACCGTCTGACTAAGGCTGGATTTACCGAGGGCAAGGACTTCAAAACTACCAAGCAGTTCGGACTTGAACACATTGAAATGCTTGACGGTTCAGAGGCGGTAATAAACTTCCGAACGAGGAGCAGTAAAGGCGGACTGGGTGAGGGCTATGACCTTTTAATTATTGACGAGGCACAGGAGTACACCGCAGACCAAGAAACTGCGTTAAAGTACGTCGTTACTGACAGTAAAAACCCTCAGACGCTTATGTGCGGTACTCCGCCTACTGCCGTTTCTTCGGGTACGGTATTCCAAAAGTACAGACTCAAAACACTTTCGGGTACAAATGCCGACAGTGGGTGGGCGGAGTGGTCAGTGCCTAAGCTGTCAGACACAAATGATGTTGATTTATGGTACGAAACTAACCCGTCACTGGGGTACATTCTGACAGAAAGAACGGTACGTTCGGAACTGGGTGACGACAAAGTTGACGACAATATTCAGAGATTAGGCTTGTGGATTGCTTACAGCCAGAAATCGGCAATAAGCAGGAAAGAGTGGGAACAGCTTGCTGAAAAGCCTGTAATCTCTGAAAGTTCAAAACTGTTTTTCGGAGTAAAGTACGGAAAGTCAGGAAATGTTTCACTCGCTGTGGCGGTCAGAACGGGGGAAAAGGTATTTGTAGAAGCTGTTGACTGCCGTTCCGTGCGTGACGGAAACAGGTGGATAATTGACTATTTAAGGGGGAAACGTGCGAAGTCAGCGGTAATTGACGGTGCAGGAAATCAGGATATTTTAGTCAGTGACATGGACGATTCGGGAGTAAAGTGCAGGGCAGTACTGCCGACTGCAAAACAGGTAGTAGAGGCAAATGCACTGTTTGAAAAGTGCCTGTTTGACGGTAAAATCTGTCACTGTAACCAGCCTTCTCTCACTCAGATAATTTCAAACTGCGAACACCGTCCGATAGGTACAGGTGGCGGATTCGGCTACACTTCAATTTTAGAAGGTGCTGACGTTTCACTGGTCGAGGCGGTCGCACTTGCTCACTGGGCTTGTGCAGGTGCAAAAGAGTACAAAAAACAGATTGTTCAATACTAATCAGGAGGTAAAAAAATGGAAAAAGAAACACTTAAAAAAATCAACCAGTTTACTCGCAAAGACCTTACGGAAAGTGAGGTCTATACTTTTTCAGTCAAACTTTGCGACAATGACATTGACAGGGACAATGAACGATTTTCAGACAATGCACTTGAACAGCTTGCCGAAAAATTCATAGGAAAGACAGGTATATCTGACCACAACCCAAGCAGTGCAAATCAGACTTCACGAATTTACGATACAGAGGTAATTTCTGAACCCGAAAAGCTCACTAAGGACGGCAGACCTTACAGGTATCTGAGGGCTGATGCGTATATGCTGAGGACTGACGAAAACAAGAATCTCATTGCAGAAATTGACGGCGGTATAAAGAAAGAAGTAAGCATTTCGTGCAGTGCATCAAAAAGAATCTGTTCAGTATGCGGAAGTGAAAACTGTTCGCACCAGAAAGGCAAGGACTGTCACATAATTCTTGACGGAATTACAGATGCTTACGAATGGAGTTTTGTCGCTGTTCCTTCACAGGTAAATGCAGGAGTTACGAAAAAGTACAGAAATGAAGTGGCAGACTGCGAAAATCCAAGCAGTGAACTTGAAAGTGCAAGGGCTGAAATTGAACGCCTTACCGCAGAAAATCACGCATACAAACTGAAAGAAATCAGGATTAAAACCGCACTTGAATACAATATACCGCCTGAACTCGCTGACAGAATTTCAGGCGACAATGAAAGCCAGATAAAGGAAGATGCTGAAAAACTTGCAAAGTTTGTAAAGTCAAAGCCGACTCCGAATTTTAAGGGAGAACCGCAGACAAACGCCATAGAATCGGCATTTATGGAAATGCTGAACGAAATAAAAAAATAAAAGGAGAATGAAAAATGGGAACACTTACAACAGCAGGCACACTTTTTAAACCTGAACTTACAGCGGAAATGTTCAACAAGGTCAAGGGACATTCTGCACTCGCAAAACTCTGTACCGCTTCACCAATTCCTTTCGTGGGTACGGATATTTTCGTATTTTCAATGGACGGTGAGGCTTCAATAGTCGGCGAGGGTGAGAACAAGCCGGCAGGAAATGCAGAATTTAACACCGTGACAATCAAGCCTATAAAGGTCGTGTACCAGCACAGAGTTACAAGTGAATTTATGCACATGGCTGACGAAAAACAGCTCCCTTACCTTACTGCATTTTCAGACGGATTCTCAAAGAAAATTGCCCGTGCCGTTGACATTATGGGTTTTCACGGTGTAAATCCTGCTGACAATACTGCATCTGCAATAATCGGTACAAACTGCTTTAAGACCGCAGTAACATCTTCAATAACATACGACGCTTCCGCACCTGATGACAACATTGATGACGCTGTTGCACCGATTCAGTCGGCAAACGGTACAGTAACAGGTATTGCAATGTCGCCTGTATTTGCGTCTGCACTCGGGAAAATGAAAACCCGTGATTCAAATATTCCAATGTACCCTGACTTCCGTTTCGGTGCAAATCCAAGCAGTTTCGGCGGAGTAAACATTGACATCAATGACACTGTGAATTTCGGGTCAAGTGACATAAGGGCGGTAGTCGGTGACTTTGCAAACGCTTTCCGCTGGGGCTACTCTGAAAACGTGACATTTGAAATTATTGAGTTCGGCGACCCTGACGGACTGGGCGACCTCAAACGCAAAAATCAGGTGTGTTTCAGGTCAGAGGCTTTTGTCGGCTGGGGAATACTTTCACCGTCCTCATTTGCACTTATCAAGGCTGAGTAATGGGTGCAGTTTACGCAACGGTCAGCGACATGAGAGCGTGCGGAGTGAAACTCAGTGCGGAACAGGAAGAAACTGCCGAAAATTTACTTGTTACCGCCTCGGCAAAACTCCGTGTAATCGCTCACGGCAGGCACAAAGACCTTGATTCTCTCGTTGCCAATGAGGACTATGCGGAGGCAGTGAAAAGCATTGTAATTCAGGCAGTTGCACGCAGTCTGAACAGCATTTCGGACGATATTGCACTATCTCAGCAGTCGCAGTCAGGGCTTGGATACAGTGTTTCAATGACCTACATTAATGCAGGTCAGTCACTGTACTTTCTGAAAAACGAACTCAGAGAGCTCGGACTTATGGGGCAGACTTACGGAGCATTGGAGGTATATGAGACAACTGATTAAGGGTACAACTATTGAAATTATCAACAGTGAGAGCGTTGAAACTGTTGAAAACGTACTTGTCGGAGAACCCGTGCAGACTGAAACGGTGTGCGGAAAAACAGTACAGTACACGGTCGGAATACCAAAGGGCGACAGTCACCTGTGGGAAGATAAAAAACTGCGTATTTTCGGTAAAATATTCCGTACTGTCGGGCTTTGCGAACAGGGTATTGAGGAAAATATACCGCTTTTCTGGAATAAAAAAATCCGTGCGGAACTTATGCTGACTAACGCAGACATAACCGTCTACGAAAAAAATACCATGACTAAGCACATTCTGAATGATGTGTTTTTTTGTGACCGCAGAGGTCAGATTACTGAAAAAACAGGCGGAAAAAGTGACGGAGAAGTGAGCATTTTTGTGTACAGTGCAAACAATCCCGAATACATTCCGAAGTCAGAAGATATTGTGGTGGGTGCTGTAACTGACTTTGAATTTGACACATCAGATGAAAGAACAGTATCGGAGAGCATGAAAATTTTCCGTCAGCAGTACCCTCATTTTGCGGTAGTCCGTACCGTAACCCCTGTATTGTGCGGACTGCTTTACGACTATGAAATTACAGCGAGGTGAACGGTATGGAAATGAGTTTTACATGGGATAAAAAGTCGATATTCGGCAGAAAAAAGGCACTCAAAAAAGCTCAGGAAAATCTTGACCGTGAGTGCATTGAAAAAATGACCGAGTTTGTACCTGTCGGACTTCCGAGGTACAGAAATTCAGGTAAGCTAAGAGATTCGGCACAGGTGGCAGAATCGGGAAAAATAGTCTATACTGCACCGTTTGCAAGAAGTGACTACTACTCAAATGTTGACCACACGCACGGCGGTAATCCCAATGCGGTAAGGCTTTGGTTTGAGGCTATGAAACACAAGTACGGCAGGCAGTTGATTAAAGATACTGCCGAAATTATGGGGTGCAGAGTAAAATGAACATCATTGAAAAAGTGCGTGAGATTTTGCAGAATTTCCCTAAAATTCAGGAAGTCTGCAACACCGTTCACATTGACTTCGCTGACCCCGACCCCACAAGCTACGGGCTTTCTTCAATCGGTGAAAGTGTAATTTCAGAGGATATACTCGGAAATCTGAAAAAGCGTCACAGTTTCCTGCTTTACGCTGTTTTCAGCAGTATAAACGACTACGAAAGGCTTACGAATACGTCTGTACTCATTGAACTTTCTGACTGGTTAAGAAGTCAGTCGGGAGAAGTCGAAACAGCAGTTGACGGGGAAGTTTATAAAGGTGAAATAATTGAAATCAAGGCAGGAAATGGTATGCTCTATGATGTACCGCAGGAAAACAGGTCTGAGGGAGTACGCTATCAACTGCAAATAAATGCCGACTATACGGTAAATTACGGAGGTATAACATGAAGCTCAAAAGAAGTGCATTACTGCATTACATCAATACAAAGTTTGACACAACATCAACAAAAAACTGGTTTTTAATCGGAAAAGACGTTGAAGATATGTCAGTGGAAATGAATCCCGACACCGAAACAGTGAAGAATATTCTTGACGAAACTAACGTAAACGACAACGGCTATGAGCCTGCATTTGACGTTGATACCTATTTTGCAAACCCTGACGATTCAGAGTTTTACGAAAAAATCAAGGATATTGCCATGAATCGCCTTACAGGTGACTCGTGCAAGACACAGGTGCTTGAAGTGCTTGTTGATAAAACAACAGGAACATACGATGCGTGGATTGAGGATTGTATAGTAAAGCCACAGTCCTACGGCGGAGCTCAGGGCGGTGTCAGAATACCCTACAACGTCAGCTTTTCGGGAAACCGTCAGCAGGTACAGGTGAATATTGACCCTGACACAAAGGCAGTAACAATAGTAACAGACTGATTTAAGGGCGGATTTACCGCCCTTTTTTAAGGAGTGAACCAAATGAAGTCAATAAATTTCGACAGCGGTTTCCGTGAGTATGCTTTGAACGGTGACGAGAAAAACACGGTAAAAATAAACACGACCGATATTAACCTTATCGGCAGAATAAAGGAAATGGAAAATAAAGTAAACGATTTGCAGAGTGAAATTAAAAATACTGAAAGTCTTTCGCCTGAACTTATTGAAAAAATTGACAGGGAACTCAGAAACGTAATAAACAAAGCTTTCGATACCGACATCTGTACGCCTGCTTTCAGAAATGCAAATCTGCTTTCACCCACTCAAAACGGCGGACTTCTTTTCATGGGACTTCTGAACGCACTTACTGAGGCAGTAAAGGCAGACGTTGAAAGTACCAAGACAAGACCCGAAGTACAGAAGTACCTTGAAGATGTACACACTTCTGAACAGTCTTGAAGTATCGGGTAAAAGCTACCCCATAAATGCCGACTTCCGCAATGTTCTCATTATTTTTCAGGCATTTAATGACAATAATTTAAGTGACAGAGAAAAAGCATATGTGTGCGTAAAAAGACTATATACAGGCAGTGTGCCTGTTACGGAAGAAGTACTTAAAAAGGCTTACTGGTTCTGTGATGGCGGTGACATACCAAAGTCAGAACCACAGAAAGTGCGTACAATTGACTGGGAACATGATGAGTCAATGATTTGTCCTGCGGTCAGCAAGGTACTCGGTACTTTTGATGTACGTTCACTTCACTTTCTGCACTGGTGGACGTTTTTAGGTGCGTTTGGTGAGGTGGGGGACGGACTTTTCAGTCAGGTAATGAACATACGTCAGAAACTCGCACAGGGAAAGAAAATCGAAAAGTATGAGCGTGAATTTATCAGGAAAAACAGGGAACTTATTATACTGCGTACTGCTGAGGAACAGGCTGAACTTGACGAAACAAGAGACTTCCTCGAAAAAATTACATGAAATGAGGTGAAGTTGTGGCTGTTGACGGCTTTCTGAATTTTGATACAAAAATAAATACAAGCGGTTTCAAAAACGGAATCAAAAATATAAGCAGTGGACTTGACGGAGTAAAAAATCAACTGAAAGAAATTGCTACTAGTATAGTTACAGTTTTTAGTGTAAAAGAAATTATAAATCTCGGCAAAAGTGCAATAGAAGTGTCAGCAGAAATAAGTGCATCAAATTCACAAATGGAACAGGCTTTCGGCTCAATGCTCAATACAGCAAATAAAGCAATAGAAAGAGTAGCTAAATCAAGCGGAATAGTTCAAACTCGTCTTAATGGTGTAGGTACATCAATTTATGCTTTTGCTAAAACTTCGGGTATGGATAGCGTACAGGCTTTAAGTCTTATGGAAGATGCTCTGAAAGTTACAGCTGATGCATCTGCTTATTATGATAAAAGTCTTGAAGAAACAAGTGAAACACTTAAATCGTTTTTAAAGGGGAATTATGCAAATGATTCGGCACTTGGAATATCATGTACTGAAACTACCCGAAATACAGTTGCAAACAGATTATACGGAAAATCATTCAAAGAACTTTCAGAAGCTCAGAAACAACTCGCACTTCTGCAAATGGTCAAGGACGCAAATGCTCTTTCAGGTGCAGAGGGACAAGCCTCCCGTGAAGCTGACGGCTGGGAAAACGTAATAGGGAATCTTAAAGAAACATGGAAACAGTTGCTTGCAGTAATCGGACAGCCTATGCTGAAAGTAGCTACAATTGCAGTAAAACAGCTTACATCTGCTTTAAGTTACTTGACTAAGCAGGCACAATATGCAGTAAATTCACTTAGTAAAATTTTTGGGTGGGAAAGTGAATCATCAGAAATTACATCTAAAATACCGTCAAATATTTCGCAGACTGTTGAAAATCAAGACAAACTTACACAAGCTGTTGAGGAAACTAATGAGGTACAGAAAAACAGTCTTGCAGGATTTGACAAGATAAATACAGTATCTTCAAATACTGCCGAAAACAAGGCAAATTCACCTGAAATTGCCGAACAGGTAAGCATTGAGCCGACAGCAGACGAAAGTGCAGTTGAGGAAACAGCAGAAGAAACAGCGGACGGTCTTGCAGAACGAATAAAGCGACTGCTTGAACCCGTAAAGCTCGCATGGGACGCAAATTTTCCTCAGCTTGCAGAAACTGCAAATCAGGCAAAAGAAAGCCTGAAAAGTATCTTTGCGGATATTTCGGAAAGTATTGAAAGTGTGTGGACTAATGGAACGGGTGAAAAGTATGTAAGTAATATCATACGTCTTTTTACTCAGATTATCGGCATTATCGGAGATGTTTCAAATGCTCTTGACAATGCATGGAATGACGGCGGACGAGGTACGGCACTTGTACAGTCCTACTTTGACGCTTGGAACTCGTTTCTTATTCTCCTGCACGAAACAGGTGCAACATTCAGGCTTGTATGGAATGACGGCACTGGTGAGGAGATATGCGGAAATATACTCGAAATACTCACGAATATCAATGATATTGCAAAAAATCTTCAAACTGACTTTTGGATTGCATGGAATACAAATCATAACGGTGAGAGAATTTTAAGCGGTATACTTGGAATATTCAACGGCATTTTAAGTTTTATAAACAGGATTACAAAGTCAACGGCAGAATGGGCTAAAAGACTTGATTTTTCACCTTTGCTCGGCTCAGTTGCTGACCTGCTTGAATCACTTAAACCCCTGACCGATACCGTTTTTGATGCTCTTGCATGGGCTTATGAAAAAGTACTCCTGCCCCTCGGAAAGTGGACGATTGAAAATGCAGTACCGGTAATAATCGGACTTTTTTCGTCCGCAATAAAAGTGCTGACGAGTGTAATAAATCTGCTGAAACCTGTTGCAGAGTGGCTTATTGAAAAATTTCTGAAACCAATAGCAAGCTGGACGGGCGGAGTAATACTAAGTGTACTCAGCTACCTTTCTGAAAAGCTGGATACTCTCGCTGACCTGCTTTCAGGTAAAATAAGTTTTAAGGAATTTATTGACGGTCTGAACGGAATTGAAGTGGCAGTAGGTGCAGTAGTCACGGCTGTCGGGCTTGTACTCGGTGGACAGGCAATTGCAGGACTTATTTCAGTCGCACCTGTACTTCTGAGTGCAATTGTTTCACAAACTTCTGCACTCATTCCGCTTGTTGCCGAATGGGTCGCACTTAATCTGCCGATTATAGCCGTAACGGGAGCAGTAGCAGGCGTAATAGCAATAGGTGTTCTGCTGATAAAGCACTGGGACGAAGTAAAAGAATTTGCGGAAAAAACGTGGGAGAGCATAAAGAAAACAGTTTCGTCCGCATGGGACGGTATAAAGTCAGCGTGGAGCGGTGCAAAGGACTGGTTTGCAAAAGTATGGACATCTATTCAGCTTACATTTTCAATTGCAGGAAAGTGGTTCAAAGCTACATTTGCACTTGCATGGGAAAATGTGAAGTCAGCGTGGAGCAATGCGGTAAAATGGTTTTCAGACCTTTGGAGTGACATAAAAAGTATATTCTCAATTGTCGGGAACTGGTTCAGTGACCGTTTCTGTGAGGCATGGAACGGAATTGTAAATATATTCTGCGGTATAGGCTCGTGGTTCGGTGACAGGTGGAATGACATTGCAAATATATTCTGGCAGGTCGGCAACTGGTTTAGTCAGAGATTCTGGGAAGCGTGGGAGAACATCACAAATATTTTCAGCGGTCACAACGTCTGGACGTTCTTCAATCAGGTATGGACGATAATTACAAATGTTTTCAGTCACGTTTCAAACTGGTTTCGTGATACGTTTTCAAGTGCATGGGAAGCAGTCAAGAATGTTTTCAGCAGTGGCGGAGCAGTTTTCATGGGTATTGTTGACGGTATTTTCAGCACATTCAAAACAGTAGTAAACGCACTTATTGACGGTATAAACTGGGTTGTTGCACAGCCTTTCAATGCTCTTAACGGAGCTCTGGACGGAATGAGAGGTATTGAAATTGCAGGAATACAGCCGTTTTACTGGCTACCCTATATCAATATCCCACAAATTCCCTATCTTGCACAAGGTACAGTAGTACCTGCAAATTACGGTGAATTTTTAGCGGTACTGGGTGACAACAAGCGTGAAACGGAAGTTGTGTCGCCTTTGAGTACGATTGAGCAGGCAGTAGCAAATGCAATGAAGAAAAGCAACAGTGAAATTCACGTTCACGTAGAGCTTGACGGGCGTGAGATAGGGCGAGTAGCAGTAAAGGCAGTAAACGAAAACAACAGAAGAAAGGGCGGATAGTATGTCGGTACTGAAAATAAACGGTGTTGAGCCGTCACTTAAACCCCTGAAAAACGGGTACAGAATAACAAAATCGGACATTTATTCTGATTCAACCGGACGTTCTGCCGAAACGGGTCACCTGCTTGCATATCCTGTCAGAAAAAACATTCATACAATAGAGCTTGAATTTTTGGGTACTGACAGTGAAATTGCCGAAATAGAGAGCCTTATTGACGATACTTCACTTTCTGTCACATTTCTTGACAACGGTACTGAAAAGACCTGTACAATGTACCCGTCAGACCGTGTAAAAAGTGTAGAAGTGATACAAAACGGCATTGCAAGGCAAAGACTGTCATTCAGTCTGATTGAATATTGAGGTGTAAAAATGTACGAAGTATCGGAAGATTTTATGACAGCCATGAGGGGCGAGCCGTACCAGCGAATCAGAGGAATAATAGAGTGTACAAACGGTGATGATATATTACTTGACGACACTAATTTACTTGATGACATTCAGACAGAAAGCCAGTGTGTAGAGAACCTTGACACTTTCAATTTTGGCGAGCTGTACACAGGAAGTACCGAATTTACGGTCTGCATTGACGGGATAGTAGCAAGTGAACTGAGGTACGGACTTGTAATTTTAGAGTTCGGTGCGGTACTTGAAAACGGTGAAACGGAGTGGATACCGTTAGGACAATGGGACATAGTGACAGCGGACAGAACGTCAGAAAATCAGGTAAAAATCAAGGGGTACGACATGACAAACCGACTGAAAGTCCCTCTCACTGACCACACTATCGGCAGACTTACGATAGAAAGTGCAATGAAGCAGATAGAAAAGGACTGTGGAGTAGAATTTGAACAGACTCCGCAGGAATTGCAGGAACTTTTCTTCAATCCAGAAACACCTTGGGTGAATATTTCGGCAGTATTTGGAAATCAGTTTCACAATACAGGGTGGGACGAAGTGAGGGCAATTTCACAGGTACTGGGTGGTTTTGCATTTGCAAACCGTCACGGAAGAATTGAGTTCAAGCGTTTTGACCAGCGTTACAGGAGTGACGGTGGCTCGTTTGTTATCCCTGCTAAAAGAAGATTTTCCGTTAAACTTGCAGAGGACTACTGCATTTCACCGTCAGTTGCGTACACATATAGTAATGGGAAAGTAAGCGAATTTGGAAGTGGTAAATGGGTACTTAATTTTGCGAATAACAGGTATCTTGACACACTTAACAAGGGCGTTAGAAGTATCTTTTATAATATTGCTTATATGGTCCGACACTGGAAAGCAGGTGAAATTGAGTTTTACGGAAACCCTGCAATTGATTTGGGTGACATGGTACATCTTTCGGGTGGAGTAGTAAAAAATCAATTTATCGAAGGTGCAGAAATAGCAACGGCATTTTTGGTATGTGGAATAAGGTGGAAGTTCAGAGGCGGACAAACACTGATTTCAAGCGGAGTTTCTGAAAGCAGTACGTCATCAAGTTCGGGCAGTTCAGGCGGTTCAGGTGTTTCAGGAAGTGTCACGTATCAGACGACAATAAATCAGACCGAAAAGGTAAAAAAGGTGGATTTAAATGCCGTCAGCGGACTTATTTTCGAGGAACTTACAGCAGTAAGCGGAGCGTACTCTTGCAAGAGTGACACAACGGTTTTTACAGCCTGCACTTTCGTATTTTTGGGTACTGAAACAAGCACAGTTACAGCAAGTCTGACTGTTGACGGGGTACAGCACAGCTTACAGCCGAGGGTGACACTGCACGAAAACGAATACACTACACTGAATTTTCAGGTATCGGAAACAATGTCAGGGGGTACTCACAATGTAGAAATAGTACTTACGGGAAACGGTGAGATTGAGAGTGCTGATGCTTATGTGTGGGGACAGAATGTTACTGACGAGTCTCCCGAACACACTGAGGACGAGGACTATATTTACACGGTAACAGACGGACTGACAACAGTCACAGGCTACCGAGGACAAAGCAAGTACCCCAACATTCCAACCATTTTGGGCGGTGGCAGAACTACAATTATAGGTAACACAGCTTTCAGTGATTCACTGATAACGGCGGTGTATATCCCTGACGGGGTAACGGAAATCCAGTAAGGAGGCAAATATGGACGGAACAGGAACAAGTACAGACCCTTATGTAATAACTACGGCTGACGAACTCTATTCACTGGGTACAATCGGCGGAAGTGAGGTTTACTGCAAGCTCGGCAGAACAATTGACCTTAACGGCACTCAATACGCTGAAAACTTTGAGGTAATTCCTCTTAACTGTATTTCGCTTGACGGTGACGGCTACAAAATACGAAATATAATTTACTCCGATAATACGGAAATTGTAAGTGCATTTAAATTAATGGTAAACGGTACTCAGATAAAAAATACTGTATTTGAAAATATCCGTTTAA
>Ga0326511_10001946_pt1 | contig 16976 bp, 16 predicted proteins | sample 0_2496_0518_D_FD_203701 | JGI IMG/M metagenome (GOLD analysis project Ga0326511, IMG submission 203701) | Bovine rumen microbial communities from UC Davis, California, United States - 0_2496_0518 | ecosystem: Host-associated > Mammals > Digestive system > Stomach > Rumen | place: USA...
CGAAAAAATCTTTGATTTTTGAGTGAGTGTGTCAAGGCTCAAAGCGTTGCGTACTCGAAATTAAAATAAGGGTTCGGGGGACAGCGTCCCCCGACATCAGCGTGCTTATTTCACGGTAAGTATTATACCTTTCTTACCTTAAAATACTCTGAAAATCAAAAGCGACCTTTTAAAAAGGTCGCCTGAAATTATTATTCCCAGAATTCAAAAAGTTCTATTGCCTTTGTAGTAAGGTTGGGGTAGTCGTCAAGACTAAATGAGAAGTCAAAAATCTGGCAACTGGTGACATAAAGAGTAAACACTGTCGAAAATGCCACAAATATTCTCATGTACTTCTTTGTGGTCTTGTTCTTTGACTTCAAGTAAACAAAGAAGAATACTGCATAAGCACCCATTATCATCTGCCATGAGAAGTCAGCAACGTATCTTACTGCATAACCGCTTTCCCATACAGAAAAGAGTATTACAAGTGGCATTACAAGGCACGGAAGTCCTATGAGTACTGCCGACTGAATCTTTGACTTCTTGTCAGGTATTTTTCTAAGTGCAGTTTTTGACAAAAGGTAACTCCATACAAGGGGTACAAGGAAAAATATTCCGGAAGTCTGTCCGTTGTCCTTGAAGTAGTATCCGTTAGCCCTGAGAGTACGGAAAGTAGTGCTTACAAACGGGTACTCAAACTGGAAGTTAGGTACTCCGAAAAGGTAGGCGAATACTGTTATGAGTACAAATATAGTATGGTACTCTGAATCTACAAAGTCATTGATTGTAAGGGAGTACTGTATGCCGAAGTCGAGTATTGAGCCGAATCTTGCGTAGTTGTACCACATCTGCACGCAGGCAAGCACACCCAGCGGAAGCACTGCACATACTGCATATATTACTCTCCTTAACTTCTTTTCCTTACTGTTGCCCTCCTTGTCAGTTACAAATCCTGACTTTTTAAAACCGATTAAATAGTAAACTGCTCCGCACATCGCATAAACTGCAAGAGTAGGTCGGCAGAGTACTGCAAGTCCGAGGAAAAGTGAGGAGAAGAAAATTTTTATGACTGATGTTTTACCCTCACTTACTGCATTGGAGGATATGAGGAAAAATGTTCCCATAGTAACAAACATAAAGCCTGATGATATTGCTATCTCGTAAAATACGGGTCTTGCGGGACTGTAATATATTCCGCAGGCTGTGAGCAACATTATATTTCCGCAGAGATAAAATCCCGTACTTGTATTTTTCCCCCAGCGCTTCATGAATGAGTTGTAGAGGAGTGTAAGGAATACTACTCCTATTATCGAGAAAAATCCTACAAACATATCAGTAGGGGCGAAGTGTTTGGTAATTTTGTGGAACGGCATGAAAAACAGTACAACAGGAGCTATTCCGTAGTAGGAGTAGTACTTTCCCTCATAGTAGAGGTGGTCCCACTTTGCAGAAACTCCCTGACTTTCACGCTCTCCCCAGTCGTAGGGGTCTTCCATTGCTTTAAGTTCGTCAGACGGTTCGTCAAGCAGATACAGCTGTTTATTTTCAAAAGCCTCTACAAGCTCCTGAGTCATCTGGTTTCCTGAGTCAAATTCAAAGTGTTTTTTAAGACTGTCAGGGGTCTTTATTGACACTATATTGAATATCACAAAAATACTCACACAGGCAGTAAGAGCAGAAAATGCGTAGCAAAGCCACTTTCTCTTTACCCATGACTTCTGCATAAATGCCGTATTTACAACAGTATAGCAGAGTACGGGCAGGAAAATCATAAGAAATACTCTTAAAGCAGAGATGTCAAAAGGAATAGGTGAATTGAGTGTAAATCCTGAAAATTCAATGTCACCGTTGTTGGTCATTCCGTTGACCTCAAATATCAGCTTCTGAGTTTTTCCCGAAAGATAAGCGGTAGTATATGAAGTACTGGGATTTTCGGGGCTGTAAGTCCACTTTACTATGTTATTTCTGGGTTCTTTATGGGTATCGTCATTCATAGAGCCGTTTATTTTAAGTCCTACGGGTCTTTCCTTGTAGTAGTCCTTTTCGTCCTCCTCTATTTTCTTCTCTACCCTCTTTGCTTCAATTTTTACTGTTGCCAGCTTTTCATTGAAGTTGTCATACCAGACTTTTGCCGTCTCTTTACCGTGAATAGTAATTGAGTGGTTTACTTCATCGTAGTTTGAACCCTCTGCACTCATGTCTTTAAGTGATATATACCTCTCTGTGTAGTCACCCAAAAACATACGGTATGACGGGAATTGAAGTATAGTAAGTTCAAGCAGGAATACTACTGCAAGTGTTTTCTGTATAAATTTAAATGTCTTTCTTTTTCTTTTGTTGTTCAAAAACTTAATAAACACAGAAAACAGCAGTATAAATCCCATAAAGGTGAAAGCACCGTGGAAATTGCCGAAATCAGCTACTTTCAGCAAATCAATGAGTCCGAGGAAAACTGCAAAGGCAGTAACGCCCTTTGAAACTACATCATAGTACCATGAAAAGCTCTTTTTTTCCTCACCGCTTTCCGGCTGTTTTACCGTTTCTTCTGCCGTTTCACTTTCTTCCGGCGTTTCGGCTTCTTCGGTCAGAGTTTCTTCGGCTACCGCCTCATTCTCCGTACTTTCAGCAGATTCATCAGTATTTTTATTACCTGATTTTACTGCCTTTATTTTTTTACCTGATTTATTATCAGGTTTTACCATTATGTTTCCAATAAGCAGACCTGCTATTACAAACAGCTCTACAAAAAATAATGGTGCAAGTGTACCCATCTCTCTTATTTTCCTTTCATTTTGATATACGGGGGTGCTTTCCCCGTTTGCAGTGCAAGTACAGCAGGTTTTAAATTCACAGACAAAATATTCGTTTAATTTACGGGCGACGGAATGTCGCCCCTGCATTTTAATTTGAGGAACGCAACGCATTGAACCTTGTGCCTTCGCTCACTCCGCTATGCTCCGTTCACTTTCTGCACAAGTGTATTATCCCCAAACCCCTGATTATCCCCCTGAATTAATTACGCATTTAAGTTTTGCGGTCGTACCTGCTTATAATATTTTGACCTGTAAACGGCTTGTTTTTTTACCGTACTTACGTTTTTGCAGTAATTTAACTGCTGTAACTGTTAAATCTGTCTACCTCCTCATTTACTGCACCTGCCCATGCGTCACGGAGTTCTGTCCAAGTTTCATAGTGTCCGTTGAGCAGTCCTGTTTCAAGCCAGTTCATTACTCCCCTTGATGTATAGTCAGTATCACAGTACATTCTTTCACCCATTCCATAGGCAAAATCAATTGCAGGTGTTATTACTGACGGGTCTTTGTACTCCTGTACGGCATCGTACTGTTCTTCTGTAATGTACCCTCTTATTATTCCGTCCTCAGTCTTATCGGTTTTAAGTGCGTACTTTCTTGCAAGCTCCTTGTACTGCTCCTGTGTTTCGGCAAGTCTTTCGCACTTTATATAAGTTGCCACCGCCTCGCCTTTTACTGAATTTTTTACAAGCATTTTCGCTGAAAAGTCACACGAAAGATAGTATCTGTCGGAATCGGGACACTTTGGAAATGGTACTGCCATAAGGTCTTTGTCAGAACTGTTAAGTGCATTGGATTCTCTGAGCGACCAATCAGGCATTGCAAAAAAGAGTGTTGAGCTGTCGAGAGGGAAATGTCCTGCCCAGCCTCTGTAATACAGATTATTGTCAGCTATTTTCCTGAGAAAAAGTTCAGCATCTTTTATTTCAGGGTCATCAATATTATTTGAAAACAGTCCGTTCTCATAGTTTACTGCGGTATGTCCTGTTGACTGAATAAGTGCCTTTGAGAAGTCACCGCTTATACCGTATCCTCCCTCGTGACTTTTTTTGAAGTCAGTCATCATACTGTAAAAGGTATCCCAGTCCCAGTCACCTTTTTTGTAGAGTTCATAAGGGTCATCGAGGTCATTTTCCTCAATCATTTTTCGGCTGTAAGTTATAAGTGACGGATTTGACAGTGCATAGGGTATAACGTAGTGTTTTCCGTCATATTCAAGCCTGTCAGCAGTTTCTCTCATTCCGTCCCAGATTTCGGAGTTCATTCCGAGATAGTCAAAATACGGGTCAAGTGCCTCGTACTGGTTATTTGCTACTCCGTCAGGAAGTGAACTGAAATCGTAAGGAAACATATCCACCTCATCTCCCGCAAGTATCATAGTTGCGAGTTTTGAAAGCCTGTTCTCCTTTCTTGCATATACAAAGTTTACTTTTCCGCCGTATACGTCCTCAAAAAGAGAAAGTGCCACTGAACGTGTGCCGTTTTCCTGCGGATTAAGGTCATAGTCCGCAAGCCATGTAATTTCAGTGCCTGATATATCGTATATTATTTCGGTTGCTTCTTCTTTCTGTACGGAATCAGCAGTTTCAACAGAGATTTCGGTTTCAGCTTCCGTTTTTTCCTCATCAGTTTCAGCGGGTACAGTTATTCTTTCCTGAGTTTCAGACGGTATACTCTCATTCACTTTCTTTCCTGCACATGATGTGCAGGGCGGAACAAGCACCGCAACAGACAGCAGTCCTGCAATCATTTTTTTCAGATTGTTCATAATATCCTCAGACTCCTTTCAATCGCCTGAATATAGATTTCCCTGTTTAATCCGAACATTTTTATTATACATTATTTCACATATGTATGTCAAGCACTTTATTAACTTGTGAATCGGTTACCGTAAATGAGTGTGATTGTTAAATTTCAGAAGGCAGAACATCTTGCAGGGGCGAACCTGTGGATTATAAAAAATTATGTTGAGGGAACCTCTAAAAACACTAAATTTTTGAAATTTGGCAACGCATTTTCGGGATTTTTCGACCACGGACTCTGTAAAAAGATAGGTTTTTAGAGATGCCCTTGATATGATGTGCAGGGGCAACCCTTGCGGTTGCCCTTAAAATTTATTTTTTGGAATCAGAAATACATTTTTTAATTTCTGAAAATTCAATGGGTGTATAGTTTATTCTTTCTGCACTTACACAGAAACTTTGCGGTGAAAAGTCGGAATAAACAGGGTTTGCATGAACGTGACCGAAAATATTGGCATAGGGCATATTGGTATTTATGTACATTGGCTCATGGGAGAGAATCCAGAAATTCTTATAGATTACAGGGTAACGGCTTACCCCTGAAAATCCGCAGTCATAGTAATAAAGTTCGTTTTCATTGTCATGATTTCCCATTACAAGGTACTTTTCACCGTTCAGACTTCTGCATATTTCGGCAGTTTTTTCCTTGCCGTAGGCTGAAAGGTCACCGAGCAGGAATACCTTGTCATTTTCCGAAACAGTACTGTTCCAGTTTTTTATAATTCCGCTGTCCATTTCAGCTACTGAATTAAACGGACGGTTTTCGTACCTTATTATATTACTGTCGCCGAAATGAGTATCGGCAATAAAAAAGATTTTATTTTCCATAGCATTATAATTTAAGGGCAGATGTAAAACTCTGCCCTTTTTAAGTCATGTTATTTTTTAGGCTTGATTATCCTTACTATTATTACAAGTACGGCAACTGCTACAATTATTCTGAAAATCTGTGCAAGGAGTACAATAAGCGGTACTGATACTGCTATAACTGCACCTGCTACAAATTTAATCAGAATATAAGATACTGCTAATGAAAGAAGTATTTTTATAAGTTTTTTCATCAGTTCTTCATTTCAAAATTCTCACCGAGAACGTCTTTATTCGCTTCAAGAATGGGATTAATGAAGTCACTGAGGAACTCGTCTACCTGCTGAGAGCTTCTGCCGGTGTAGCTTTCAGGTTTGAGTACTGCATCGAGTTCTTCCTTTGTTACCTTGAAAATCGGGTCAGCGAGAATGAGTTCACAGAGGTTGTTGTCTTTGCCGTATACCTTTACCTGTTCGCCTGCAACCATAGAGTAGTCCATAATTCTGTCGTGAAGTTCCTGTCTGTTACCGCCTTTCTTTACTGCGTCCATCATAATGTTTTCACTCGCCATGAAAGGAAGTTCAGCCATAACACGTCTGCGGATGATTTCGGGGTATACTACAAGACCGTCAGTAACATTCATCATTATATTCAGAATAGCGTCAACTCCGAGGAATGCTTCTGCTACACTGATTCTCTTGTTTGCAGAGTCGTCAAGAGTTCTCTCAAACCACTGAGTACCTGCTGTAAATGCAGGGTTAAGGCTGTCAATCATTACGTATCTTGCAAGTGAAGTAATTCTCTCACATCTCATGGGGTTACGCTTGTAAGCCATTGCAGATGAGCCAATCTGTTTCTTTTCACGGGGTTCTTCCATTTCCTTGAAACTCTGTAAAATTCTCATGTCGTTTGAGAACTTACTGCATGACTGTGCAATACCGCTGAGTACTGAGAGTACCTGAGAGTCCGTTTTTCTTGAATATGTCTGACCTGAAACGGGTACTACCGAGTCAAATCCCATTTCTTCGGCAATCATTTTTTCAAGCTGTTTTATCTTGTCAGTGTCACCCTCAAAGAGTTCCATGAATGATGCCTGAGTACCCGTAGTACCCTTTGAGCCGAGGAGTTTGAGAGTAGAAATGCGGTATTCGAGGTCATTGAAGTCCATAAGGAGTTCATTAAGCCAGAGTGTAGCACGTTTTCCCACTGTTGTAAGCTGTGCAGGCTGTAAGTGAGTATACGCAAGACACGGCATATCCTTGTACTGATTTGCAAACTTCGCAAGATTGTTCATTACGTTTACTAACTTTCTCTTTACTACGCTGAGAGCGTCACGCATTATAATAACGTCAGTATTGTCGCCTACATAGCATGAAGTAGCACCGAGGTGAATAATACCTGCTGATTCAGGGCATACCTGACCGTAAGCGTAAACGTGTGACATTACATCGTGACGGCATACCTTTTCACGTTCTTCCGCTACCTTGTAGTCAATATCGTTTATGTGTTCTTCAAGCTGTTTTACCTGTTCTTCTGTAACGGGCAGACCAAGTTTCATTTCAGCCCTTGCAAGTGCTACCCAGAGTTTTCTCCATGTAGTGAACTTCTTGTCTGCGGAGAAAATATACTGCATTTCCTCACTTGCATAGCGTGTACAGAACGGACTTTCGTAGCTGTTATAATTGCTCATTTTAAAATACTCCTTTATGAAAATAGATTTCTTAATGAATTATAACATTTTTTTCTACTTATGTCAATGCAGAAATCAGTCAAGGTTGAAAATATCGTCATAGCTTACATTGAGTATTTTTTTAATGAGTATTATTTCGTCAGGGTAGAGGTGACGCTGACCCACTTCAATTTTAGCTACTGCACTTCTTGTAATGTCACAGCCGTTAAGCTGTAATTTTATTGCGAGGTAGTCCTGAGTTCTTCCTTTGCTTTCTCTAAGGTATTTTATATTGTATCCTATCAGCGATTCAACATTCTTGTTCATTATGTATAATTCCTTGTTTTTCTTGTTTTTGCACCTATATAAGTGCAATTTATTATAACATTTGTGATACAATTAAAATGTTCCTAAATAGGTGCAAATACAACATAAAAGGAGAAAATATTTTGGAAAATCAAATGAGTAATACTAAATTCTGTCAGCATTGCGGAGCAAAAATTCCGACTGATGCTGTAATTTGTACTTCTTGCGGAAGGCAGGTCGATTCATTAACCAGTTCTCCACAGCCTATGCCAAATATAGTTATAAATAATGCAAATCAGAATATTGCTTCTGCAAATTCTTATGTAGCAGGAAAACCAAAAAACAAATGGGTTTCTTTTTGTCTATGTATTTTATTAGGCTATTTTGGTGCTCATAAATTTTATGAGGGCAAAACAGGAACAGGGATTTTATATCTGCTTACATTTGGACTGTTCGGAATCGGTTGGATTATTGATATTTTTGCTATTTTATTAAAGCCGAATCCATATTATGTATAAAATAAAAAAACTGTACCGCAGATTTTGCGGTACAGTTTTTTTGTGTAGGGGCTGACCCATGTATCAGCCCGTATCAGGTGATTTGTGAACACCTCAAAAATTACAGTATAAAGCAGATAAGTCCCGAACAGCCCTCGTTAATAATTCTTTCAAGAGTTTCCTGCAATTTCATTCTTGCGTCAACAGGCATTTTGTACAGCTTGCTGTGCAGACCCTCGTTTACAAGTTCGTGGAGTGACTTTCCGAAAATATTGCTTTCCCATATTTTAGTAGGGTTGTCATCAAAGCCGTCAAGCAGGTACATAACGAGTTCTTCGGACTGCCTTTCAGTACCAACAATAGGGCTTACGGTAGTATTTATATTAGCTTTCATAAGGTGAATTGACGGTGCAGAGGCTTTCAGCTTTACCCCGTACTTTCCGCCCTGTTTTATTATTTTAGGTTCTTCAAGGGTCAGTTCTTCCATTTCAGGCATTACAATACCGTAGCCTGTCGCCTCTACTTCTGCAAGAGCAGGCTCAATTCTGCTGTACTTTTTCTTTATTTCGTTCATTTCCATAAGCAGGGGCATGAGGTCGCTTTCACTCTCAATCTCTATACCCGTAGTTTCACCTAAAATCTTGTAGAAAAGACTGCTGTCGAGTTCAGCGTTTACGGTAACAGAACCGCTTCCGAGGTCAATGGAGCTTATTTCCGCCTTTATTATGTGAGGGCAGTCTGACATTGCTTTTACTGCATTTTCAGCCTCTCTTACCAGCTTTATATCTTTTGCCGAATTTCTTATGCAGTCAAGAATTTCAGTTTTAAGCCAGTGACCCTTTTCGAGTGAGTTAATCCAGCGTGAAGTGCGGATATTTATTTCCTTTACAGGAAATGAGAAAAGAATTTCCCTTATAATTTCCTTTATGTCACTCTCATCGAGTTCAAGACAGCTTATAGGTATTACCTTTGCATCGTAGCGGTCAGTAAGGGTCTGAGCTAATTTTTTAGCTTCACTTGACGAGGGGTTTGCGGTATTAAGTATAACTACGAAAGGCTTGCCGAGTTCTTTAAGTTCACGGATTACTCTTTCCTCGCACTCCTCGTACTCTGAACGTGGAATATCTGAAATACTGCCGTCAGTAGTAACTACAAGCCCGATAGTAGAGTGGTCAGTAATTACTTTCTGAGTGCCTATTTCGGCAGCCATATTGAAAGGGATTTCCTCATCAAACCACGATGTCATTACCATACGGGGCATTTCGTTTTCAATGTAGCCGAGTGAACTGGGTACTATATAGCCTACGCAGTCTATAAGCCTTACATTGAATACCGCACCGTCACCGAGATTTATTTCTACTGCATCTTCGGGAATGAACTTAGGTTCAGTAGTCATAATAGTCTTACCGCCTGCCGACTGAGGAAGTTCATCGACAGCCCTCTCACGCTTGAACTCACTCGCTATATTCGGAATTACAAGCGACTCCATAAATCTTTTGATAAAAGTAGACTTGCCTGTCCTTACAGGACCTACAACACCTATGTAGATGTCACCGCCTGTACGTTCGGCTATATTGCTGTAAATATCTTTAACCATATATTTCTCCTTTGGTTTATTCCGCATTACGAATTAAACTGAATTTTTCTCTGTTTTACGCAATGTGGGACTTGTGGGACTTTGCGGGACTTGAAGTTCCACGGGTTTTAATGCTATTCTAAGCCATTTACGGGTACTGTGGGACTGTGGGACTAAAATATCATATAGTATAGAAAAATTTTTCAGGAACAAGTGAAGAAAAATATAAAAAAATACAAGGTATATGGGGGGGAAAAGTCCCACATTCCCACATATGCTGTTTACAGGCATTTGTCAGCGTTTTCAAAGTCCCACAAAAGTCCCACGTTTATGTTACAATCGGAATAAGCAACATTCCGCCTGATTCAAGTTTTTCGCCTGAGAGGTCATTTTCCTCCATTACCGCTGAAACATCAGTGCTGTATCGTTTGGCTATGTCCCATACGTCCTCGTTTTCCACTCCAAAGTACAGCTTTATAGCATAGTCACCGTCACGAACCTTTTTTATCGTATCGTCAACAGATATATCAGTAAGAACTCTTACCGAAGAACTGCTGTAAGACAGAATTTTTGCAGAAATATCAGACTTTGCGGTCAGAATACCGTCAGATGATATATTGTATGAAACTTCCTTTACTGATATTTCTGCACTTACACTGCACCCTGAAAGGTCATCGCCTATACTTATAGTCTCCTCAAAAGCCTCATCACGGTCGGGCATTGAAATCATACCTGAATTGTCTTTCGATGCCATTGAGTAGCAAAGCATACCGCTTATGACAATACTCTTTCCGTCATCTGATATTCTTGTATTTATGTTTTTGGGAGTACACCACATAGCGTATACCATTCTGGGTACGTTTTCACCCTCAGCAATTTTAGCGGAGTGCCTGAAATTCTCGTCATATATTACAGGTAGCTGTTCAGCCTTTATCTCTGATGCCATAGTTTCACAGGGGTAAACGGTAGAAAAAGCGTCCTCAGCAAGCATGGCGGAGGCGGTCTTTACTGCACTGCAAATAAGTCTCAGCTCAGTTTCACACCTCAGTACCCTGTTTTCACCATTCTTGTCTGCTGACGGAGTAATTTCACAGCTCACCGTTTCGGCAGTAATACGGCACTCAAAAGAGTCATCAATACCGTCAATGTCTACAATCTGACTGTAAGGCAGAGTAAAGGAAAACGGCTCTATACCTCCCTCACCGTTCTGCTCGCATGAGTAAAGTATACTTATTTCAATCTCACCTTTTGCAAGTAGCTTTCCTGAAATCATTTTCCTTTCGGGTTCAGGTGCAGTGCATTTGGTACTTATTATACTCATTACCGGTGGCTGTGCGGTAGAAAGTTCAGTTTCCTCCGAAAGCTGTACCGATTTTTCGGTGCATATTCTCTTGCAGGCGTAGCTTACAGGTATTTTCTTTACCTGTACGTTAAGACCCGTAGCATCTGATATTACTTCCTGCTCATTCTCTCCCGTTACAAGTACTTTTACCGATACTGCACTCCTTACATCAAGCCGTCTTTTATTTACTGCACGGAAATTTATATGTTCAGTCTTGGGTACAAGCCTTACCGAAAGCGAGTCCCCTGACCTGTTCAGTTCGACCGTTTTTGAGAAGTTCTGTCGCTGGTTTACACATTGAAGTACAGACCCCGACTCACTGCAATAAAGTATTTTTATGTCACAGCGGAAGTCGTAGGAAAGTTTTCCCTCACTTACTGAATAGCCTGTAATTACGGGATTTATCTCACAGCGTACAAGTCTGAAAATATCGGGGTAGTAGTCAGGGAGAATGTAGTCAAGTTCCACATTCTGCTCCTGAATACCGTCATATATACTCACAACAGCAGGTACTGTTTCCCTGTTTATTTTTAAAGCCATAATTTTCCTCCTTGAAATTGCTTTGTATAATTATATTCATAAGCAGGTACAAGTATTCCTTTAATTCGTAATGCGTAATTATTATGCTGATATAACTTTCAGGGGCAAACACTGTTCGCCCCTGCAAAAATCACGTTAAAATAAATTGTTGATTGTGCATTATGAACAGCAGTGTATTTCGTCATAAATTACAAAAATAAAGTACATCACAAATTATTTCTTCACTTTTTTTATCAAACGTGGTATAATACTATTATTAATGAACGGAGGTGCATAATGAAAAGACTTTATATTTCTGACCTTGACGGTACACTGCTTTCCTCATCAGGAAGCCTGTCCGACTTTTCCGCTTCTGTACTCAACAAACTCATTTCTGACGGAATCCACTTTTCAATAGCTACTGCCCGTTCACTGCCGTCACTCCTCAGACTTGACTTTACTGACAAAATAAACTTCTTCAATGACCCCCTCGCAATTATGAACGGTGTCGCCATACAGGGAATAAAGTGGAAAAATCACCCTCCATTTACCAGAACAGAAGGCATAAGCCTTGAAACTGCACTTGAAATCGCTGAAAAATACGACAGCATGGGAGTAAAGGGACATATTTACAGGTACGTTTCAGGACTGCCCGTTTCATATTCAAACGCTTTGGAAAAAGGGTACATATATTGTGAATCTGTCAGGGAACTTGTAATGCAGAGCAGAGAAAATCTGCCGATATACTTTACCGCAACCGATTACCGCCAGAAATTACAGTCTTTCAGAGATGCTGTAAGCAGTATAAAAGGAGTAGGCTGTACATTCTACGAAGATGTATATACGGGTATGTACTACCTTGAAGTATTCTCGGAAAATGCATCAAAAGCAGGTGCGTTGAGATTTTTCAGAAGTGAGTACGGCTTTGACGAAATAGTTTGCTTCGGCGACAATTTCAATGACATTGCAATGTTCAGAGAAGCTGACGTAAAAATTGCAGTTGGAAATGCAAAAGACGAACTTAAAGAAAAAGCTGATTTTGTCATTGATACTAATGATAATGACGGCGTTGCAAAGTGGCTTCTGGAAAATATACAATTGTAATAATACATAATTGAAAATCAGTGACGAAAGGAAGAACAGATATGAAAAAGCTAATGTTAGGAAATACAGCTTTCGCAAGAGGTCTTTACGAGGCAGGCTGTAAATTTGTATCAAGCTACCCGGGTACTCCCTCTACGGAAATAACCGAAGAAGTAGCAAAGTATGATGAAGTATATGCGGAGTGGGCTCCCAATGAGAAAGTAGCAATGGAGTCAGCAATAGGAGCGTCAATAGCAGGTGCAAGGTCATTCTGCGGAATGAAGCACGTTGGTCTTAACGTAGCCTCTGACCCCCTCTATACTGTCTCCTATTCAGGAGTAAATGCAGGTCTTGTAATAGCAGTAGCAGACGACCAAGGTATGCACTCGTCACAGAATGAACAGGACTCACGGCATCACGCCATTGCGTCCAAAGTACCCATGCTTGAACCGTCCGATTCTGCCGAAACAAAGGACTTTGTAAAACAGGCTTTTGAACTCTCCGAAACTTACGATACTCCCGTAATAGTAAGAATGTCAACAAGAGTATCCCACTCGCAGAGTATAGTAGAAACTGTGGAAAGACAGGAACTCGAACTGAAAGAGTACGTAAAAAGCCCCTCAAAGTACGTCATGATGCCTGCTTACGCTAAGGGCAGACACGTTTTCGTAGAGGAACGCACTCAGAAACTTACTGAATATGCAGAGGTCTGTCCGTTCAACAGAGCAGAAATATCTGAAAAAGCGGAGTTCGGAGTAATTACTAACGGTGCTTGTTACCAGTACACAAAAGAGGCACTGGGTGAAAAAGCATCTGTACTTAAAATAGGAATGGTAAATCCTATGCCCGTAAAAATGATACAGGACTTTGCGTCAAAGTACGAAAAAGTCTACGTCATTGAGGAACTTGACGGAATTATTGAACAGCACTGCCGTAACATAGGAGTAAACAATGTTGAGGGAAAGTCAATATTCGGCTATATCGGTGAAATTCCTCAGTCAGTCATAGCAGAAAAACTGCTCGGAAAGAAAAAGGAGTACGTTGAACTCGATGAGGAAATACCGGTAAGACCCCCTGTAATGTGTTCGGGCTGTCCTCACAGGGGACTGTTCTACTGCCTTAAAAAACTCAATGTTACTGTATCAGGTGACATAGGCTGTTATACTCTCGGAGCAGTAGCACCTCTCAACGCAATGGATACTACTATCTGCATGGGTGCATCAATATCAGCACTCCACGGATTCAATAAGGCAAGAGGTGAACAGGCTGAACATAAAACAGTAGCAGTAATAGGTGACTCAACTTTCATGCACAGCGGTATGACGGGTCTTGTAAATATTGCCTACAATAACTCAAATTCTACCGTAATTATACTCGATAACTCTATTACGGGCATGACGGGTCACCAGCAGAATCCTACTACGGGAAAAAATCTCAAAGGTGACCCTGCATCAGCAGTAAATCTCGAAGAACTCTGCAAAGCCATAGGAATAAAGAGAGTAAGAGTAGTAGACCCCTACAACCTCGCACAGTGCGAAAAGGCTATAAAGGAAGAACTCGAAGCTGATGAGGCATCAGTAATAATCTCCCGCAGACCCTGTGCATTGCTGAAATATGTAAAGCACAATCCGCCTCTTAAAGCGGACACTGAAAAGTGTGTAGGCTGTAAGTCGTGCATGAAATTAGGCTGTCCGTCAATATCAATGAAAAACGGCAAGGCTGTAATAGACCATACTCAGTGCGTAGGCTGTGGAATATGTCAGGAAATGTGCAGGTTTGACGCTATAAACTGAAAGGGGCAGTAAAAGTGGAAAACAAAGAAAGCAAGAGAAAAATACTATGCCCTTACTGTTCTGTCGAAATGACCGACAAGGGTGTAAAGAGCATAGGCGGAGGAAAACTGAAATTTCTTGTTGAAAAAATAGTGCCTGAAAACTTTGCAGTAAGGATATATCAGTGTCCTAAATGCGGAAAACTTGAATTTTTCAGAGTAAAACAGGTCGTTCAGAAAGCATGAGTTAAATGCGTAATTCGTAATGCGTAATTAATTATGCCGGTATAATTTGTAGGGGCGATGTTCCGTCGCCCGCAGGTTACAATTTATATTGAATGACATATTGTAGGGTCGCACCCATGTGTACAACCGCAGGGTATAAAAAATTATGTTGTATAATTTATAATATATAAGAAGAAAGGCAATAGTTATGTTAAATCAAGTTGAAATATATGAGGAGTTTGAAAAGTGGATTGACAATCTCCTTGAAAATAATGAAATGCCTGAAAATACAGTGGCATTCAATTTCAATCTGTACGAAGAATCTGTACAGGACAATGTATACGGAGTACAGATAATAGCCTCCGACAGATTTGATGAGGACGACGGCGGAGACTGGGCTTGCTGTGAGGTGTGGTCGTCAGAAGAAGATATATTCTGTGTCGATACCTCAGACGAGGACGACAAAAGCTGGCAACAGGCACTTAAATTCATTACCGAACTTGTAGCCGACTACCTCGAAAACGGCAGGTACAAGGATATACTGCTGACCAAAAAGGCAGTAGGAATAGGATTTGTAGACGGTGACCTCGATTTGATTTACAAGGCAGAACAGGAGTAATAATTTTATGGAAACAAAGTCAATAATGATAGTCGGAGTAGGGGGACAAGGCTCCCTCCTCGCTTCAAGACTTCTCGGAAACGTCCTTCTCGCACAGGGCTATGACGTAAAGGTAAGCGAAGTACACGGAATGTCACAGAGAGGAGGCTCAGTAGTTACTTATGTAAAGTACGGTGAAAAGGTATACTCCCCGATAATAGAAAAGGGTGAGGCGGACGCAGTAATTTCATTTGAACTGCTTGAATCCGCAAGGTATCTTCCATATCTCAAAAAGGGCGGAAAACTGATAACATCGGTACAGCAGATAGACCCTATGCCCGTAATTACGGGTGCAAAAAAATACCCTGACGAAATAGAACAGAAAATAAAGGAAAAGGGTGCGGAAATAGTAGCCGTTGACGCTCTTGCACTCGCTGAACAGGCAGGAACTTCAAAGGCTTCAAATGTAGTTCTTATGGGACTGTTTGCATCTAAAACCGACTACCCCGAAGAAGTATGGCAGAAGTCGCTTGAACAGTGTGTACCCCCTAAATTCCTCGAACTCAACAAAAAAGCATTTGAACTCGGAAAGAAAGCAGGCTGAAAAAGGGTAAGCACATGAAAAGATTTTTTTGCCTGATTGCTGTAACTGCAATGACCTTGTTTATCGGCTGTAATTCAAAAACAGTGGAAAGCAGTATTGAAATTCAGGAAACTGCTCCCGTACAGACTGAAACGGAAACGGAGGAAATTACTGAAAAACCTGCTGAACCTGAACCTGAAACTGAACCCGAAACAGAACCTCAAACCGAAAAGCCTACTGTCTCCGAAAGAGTACCATCACAGTGGGAACAGACCCACGATACAGGAAGTATAATGGAAATTGCCGATATAGAGTGGGCTGAACAGAATGCCCCTGACTTCTATGTAACTACTCCCGAAGAACTCGCAGGCGTTGTCTACTACGTCAATGCAGTAGCAGGAGGAAGTAAAGTTTACATATCAATAGGCAATGACATTGACCTGAAAGACCTCAAATGGGTTCCTATGGGCTGGGTAGACTCCCCGTTTTCGGGTACTGTTGACGGTCAGAACCACAAAATTAAAAATATGCACATGGACTGCCAGCTTGAACCACGTACAGGTTTCATAGGCTACGGACTCGAAGTTCAGGCAGACAATATTGTATTTGAAAATGCCGAAGTTCACGGCGGTACAATGACGGGAACAGTAGCAGGCGAACTCTATATGTCCAGTTCATGGAGAAATATAGGCGCATCAGGAAGCATAAGCTGTTCAGGTACTGACTGTGGCGGAATAATAGGAAAAAGCAACGGAACTGTACTCTATAACTGCTGGATTGACGTAAAAATGAACGGTATGCCTTACCCCTTTATGACCTATGCCGATAAGACCTATGCGGAGAATAACCCGTCCGAGATATTTGAAATACTCATGGACGATACATTTATAGTTACAAGAAACTCCTATGAGGGATTTTTTGACAAACGCTGGCACGTTCAGCTTAATGACGCTGATATTGCACTCGATTCAGCCGAAAACGAAACGGGTCACAACTACAATGCACTTATTGCAGGAAAAGCAGGTCACTATAAAATATGGCTCGACTCATTCTACAACAATACTTACATGAGAGTCAGCAATATAATAGAGTTCTGGATTGACAAGGACGGCGTTATGCACCTCGGTGCGGAAGAACCTACTCAGCCCCCTGAAAGTTCAGACGAGGACATGGAAGAATTTGCAGAAGAATCAATTGAGTGACACGAGTAAAAAATATTAAAGGAGCGAAAATCCAATGGGCAGATATTGGAATGAAGAAATTGAATGTATGTCCCGTGAAGACATGAAAAAAATTCAGGACGAAAGACTAAGAGAACAGGTTAAAAATGCTTACGAAAATGTTGAGTACTACCGAAATCTCATGGACGAAAAAGGAGTAAAGCCTGAGGACGTTCAGTCAAC